>Ga0055584_100000502_pt1 | contig 37116 bp, 36 predicted proteins | sample OSDHelmetaG_FD_58716 | JGI IMG/M metagenome (GOLD analysis project Ga0055584, IMG submission 58716) | Pelagic marine sediment microbial communities from the LTER site Helgoland, North Sea, for post-phytoplankton bloom and carbon turnover... | ecosystem: Environmental > Aquatic > Marine >...
CATGGGCTCTGACCCAGCCTCCCGAAGAATCTCGACGGTGCGACCCGCTTGCGCCTCGCTGACCACAAAGGTGAAGCCGATACCCATATTGAAGGTGAGATACATCTCCGCCGGAGCCAAGCCACCGCGACTCGCGACCAGTTGCATCACGGCGGGGGGATCCGGAAGACTCTCGAGCACAAAACCAACAGCCTCGCTTTGGATCCGAAGGAGGTTCAGCAAACCATCGCCGGCAATATGCGCCATGGCCTTGATCGGCACCCCTGCGTCCAGCACGCTCATCACCTCACGGACATAGACCCGGGCCGGCGTGAGTAATTCTTCGCCAATGGACGAGCCGCCGAGTTCGTCGGGTCGCTCCGCATAGTCCTCAGCGCCATAGCCGGTCGCAAGAACCTTGCGTGCCAGTGTATATCCATTGGCATGAAGGCCGGAGGAGGGCAGCCCGATTACCAGGTCTCCCGGTTGAACATCCTCGCCCACAACCAAACGGTCCATTGGCACGATGCCCACAGCTGTTCCGACCAGATCAACTCCGGCCCGACCATCCGGGGGGTGCGTCGCGAGTAACTCGCGCACTTGAGCAATCTCGCCACCGGGAACACTGATCCGTGCCTGACGTGCGCCCTCGACAAGTCCAATCGCCAACTGCTCCAGGAGGTCGGCATCCGCATCCGGCACCGCGACCGAATCCACCATTGCAATGGGTTCTGCACCGACGCAGAGGAGATCGTTCACATTGGTCGCGATCAGGTCGATGCCAACCGTGTCGTACTTCTGCAGTGCGTGCGCGACCAACAACTTGGTTCCGACCCCCCCGGTGCCGATGGCCAGGCCCTGACCGGTCCCGAGGTCCAGAACATTGGCAAAGAGACCGTTGGGTAATACCGGCTTGCCACGACGAGGAAAACTGCTGGTCTCGGCCAAGCGTCCCACCAGGTTACCCAGACCGCCAGCGAGCGCTGCAACATCCACACCCGCCTGAGCATAACTTCTGACTTCGTTGCTCAAGCCATGACCCCCTCTGCACGCAGGCTCTCGATCTCTTCGGTGCTCATCTGTAAAATTTCTGCGAGAACCATCTCTCCCTGCTCCCCCCGCAACGGGCCCGGCTGCCGCACGGCGCCCGAGGTCCGCTTTGCGAGAAAGGGAATCGCGTCAAAGATCTCGGTTTCTCCTTCGGGAGTATCTATCCTCGGGAAATAGCCCCTTGCAAGGAGCTGCTCGTCCGACTGGAGATCATCGGCATCGGCAACCAATGCCGCCGGGATACCGGCTCCCTGCAAACGGTCTTCCACCGCGGTCGCCAGCTGCGACGCGACCCATGCAGCTACGCGATCCCCGAGGGCGGACCCCGCCTCAAGGCGCCCCGCCAGAGACCGTAGCTCGTCGGCTGATGCCCAGCGAAGCCCGTCGCTCTCCAGAATCCGCGCGAACCGGTCCCAATGCCCATCCGTGAGAATGGCAATCGCAAGCCAACGATCCGCGGCTCCACCATCAGCGCGCGCCTCATCGCGGGCACGGTAGACCCCATGCGGCCAGGCCGCACCCTCCTGACTTTGATTGCCCGGGGGGGCGACCGGATGCCCGGCGAGCAGCTCGCAGACCCCCGGGCCGAGCAAGCTGATCAAATTTCCGTACTGGCCGACATCGACCAATTGGCCCATTCCGGTCGAAGCTCGGCACTCGAGTGCAGCCAGACTTCCCACAGCCCCCATCAGCCCACCGACCATATCCGACCATGAATAGCCCCAACCGGCGGGGGGACCATCCGGGTGTCGCATCAAATGCGGTAATCCCGCCATCGCCTGCAAGGTAGGCCCGTAACTGACACGATCACGTTCCGGTCCACTCAAGCCGAAGCCGGATAGCCGGACCTGAATGATATCCGAGCGCAACTGACAAAGAGACGGATAATCCAGACCCCAGTTCTGCATCACGCGCGCGGAGAAATTATCGATGACCAAATCCGCTCGAGCCGCAAGACGACGGGCGATCTCCTGCCCCCGGGGCAAATTCATATTCAGCCCGAGGCTCTGCTTGCCACGGTTCAGGTTGCCGGTCAGACCCCCTCGACGAGTCCCAAAATCCGCTGACTGTAAATGTTCGACCTTGATCACCGTCGCCCCATGATCGGCCAGAATGCGCGTTGTCACCGGACCCGCCACCACCCACGTGAAGTCGAGAACCACGCAACCGGCAAGCGGAAGTTCGCACGGTCCCGCAGCCGGCAAATCGCACGAAGCTGACGACCAGGGTACCGCCGCGCGCGAAGCAACCTTGCTTCGGTAGGGCGTCCGGGAGAAAACCAGCGGAGGGCCGGGCAAGGCCAGATCCCCGACACGATCCCCGGGGAATCCTCGTGCCGCCAACTGGGGATCATCCGCCAAACGCTCGGGCTTGCGAATTTCCGCGAAGGTCAACCGACGCAACTGCCCCTCTTGTTCAATTTGACCGGCGGATTTATGCGCCGCCCATCGGTCCAGGCGATCGAAGATTTCGTCACATCGCTCCCGGCGGATATCGATCTCTTCCAAATCGGCTTCGAGCAGCTCGGGTTGATTGGACTCTTCATGGACCCAGAGAGCGAGAGTTTGCCAATCGCCTGCGGTTGTCTGCAGAATCCAGCCATCCTCGGCGGGTCCGCCGCGGAATACGCGACTCCAATGCAGGGTCCCCTGCCGGCGTGGAATGGCCCGACCCTGCCGGCGCAATCCGGTCACATGCTCCACGGCTGCGGCTGCAGCCGCCTGCACCGAAAGGTCGATCCAGTCGCCGCGGCCCGTGTGTCGGCGCGCAGAAAGCGCCAGGAGACTCGCGAGGACGCCCCAGATACCGGCTGCGTGGTAGGCTTGAAGCCCGAAGGGCTGCAGGGGCGCGCTTCCCGGATGGCCATTCACGAAAACCATTCCCGCGCGTGAAGCGCAGACCAGATCGGAGCCCACCCAATCCTGACGCGGCCCCGAGGCACCAAATGGGGTGCAGTGGAGAATGATGGCTTGCGGCCATCGCTCGGCCAGGGCTTGAGAAGCCTCGAGGTCGAGCCCCTCCTCGATCAGAATATCTGCTGGAGCTTCGTCCCCGGAGAGCCAGAAGTCTTCATCCTCGCGAACCTCCTTCTTGCCGCTTTCGTAATAAAGCCGCCCCGCGATCCCCAACGAGGCCTCCGTAGCCGCGATCAGCGTCGAGGGGCGCAGGACCTCCGCGCCCAGACCCGCCAGCAACCGACCCAGGTAGCGCCCGGACGGTCCACCCAAATCGAGCACACGAATTCCGGAGAGAGCCATGACGCTTTTCTAAACCAAGTGAGACGAAAGCGCAGCTAAAAAGATCAATCCCGAGAGACCAGCAGACACCCACAGGTGTTTCCGCCCCCTGCGGCTGCGACCGCCACTCGGGGATCGCCGGCAACCTGACGCGCCCCGCCGTCGCCGCGCAACTGCACCACGGCCTCGTGGAGAAAGCCGTATCCATGCAGGCGCCCGGCCGAAAGTTGACCGCCATGGGTATTCATGGGCAATTCTCCGGTTGGCGCAATGCGTTCCCCACCGGCAAGGAAAGGTCCACCTTCGCCGACCTCGCAAAAACCGAGAGCCTCCAGCCACGACAATGCAAGAAAGCTGAAGCCATCATAGATTTGAGCGATATCCACATCCGACGGCTTCAGATCCGTCCTTGACCAAAGGTGCGCCGCCGCATCGCGGTTCGCCATCGTCGTCAAATCATCAAACTGATCCCACGATGGTCGCCCGTGCAAAGCGGTGCCAACGGCCTCCACCCGCACTGGAGGATGCCGTAAATCACTGGCCCGCTCGTCCCGCGACACAATAAACGCGGTCGCGCCGTCGCAGGGCACGTCGCAATCCAGAAGACAGAAGGGCCACGAGATCATGCGCGCAGCCATATAATCGTCCAGTGAAAGCGGTTCGCGATAAATCGCCTGTGGGTTGCGCGCCGCGTTGCGCCGACCATTGATCGCGATCGCGGCCAACTGCTCGCGCGTTGTGCCGAACTCGTGAAAATGGCGTGCGGCAAACATGGCGATCCAGATTGCCGCCGACGGTGCGGCAAACGGAAGAGTCCACTGCAGAGATCCGGAAGCCCGAAAAGCCGCACTGCCTCCACCAATGGGGGCTCGGCCACCGCCCTTCTGTGCGGATCCCTCCCAGACACTTCGGAAGCAGAGAACGTGATTCGCCAACCCCGCACCCACCGCGAGGCATGCCTTGATCACCGAGCCCAATTGCCCGGACGTTTCGACACCCGAATCAAACCAGTCAAGTTCCAAGCGCATCGCATCCTGAACCTCGGTTGCGTTGGCTCCATTGAATCCGGGCCCACCGTCGAGCATTCCGGGATACGTCGACAGACCGTCGATATCCGAGGGCTGCAATCCGGCATCCGCGATAGCTGCCCGACAGGCATCGATGGTCAATTCGAGCGGATCGCGGAACAAGCGGCGGCCAATTTCGGATTGACCAATACCTGTAATGCAGGATCGTTTCTCCAATCGCTCGGAAGCCCTCCCCATCAGACAAGCTCCTCAGCCGGCATAAAAAGCGGAATCCAGATATCGCCGTCCGGATCCGGGTGATGCTCGAAGACGACCTGTACCGGCATGCCGATGCGGACATCCTCCGGGCGGCATCCGACGATATTCGTCGTCAGTCGCACCCGCGGGTCTTCGTCAATTGCGATAATTGCGACGACGTAGGGAAGGTCCGGGCCGGGCATCCAGGCCTGATAGTTGGTGGTGAAGGTCAGAATCGTTGCGCGACCCGAGACCGCCTCGGGGTTGACCTCATGCGATCCGCACGAGGGACAGACCGGAACGGGGGGATGCAGCCGCATGCCGCAGGGTCCGCAGCGGTGAAATCTCAACTCGCCCTGCTCTCCTCCCTGCCAGAAGGAGGCCGTCCGATCACTTAGTTCCGGGAGCACACGAAAGGGCACCGAGGTTGCGGTCATAGAAAACTCCCGAACTCCACGCAGGTGGCTGCCATCACGCGCCCAGCCTCGCAGCCTCGAAGCCGATCGTCAAAGACCCTAGGAATCGGATCGCTTCCGCCGCCTTTCCCGGATCTCGTCAGCAACCGCCTTGAGCATGGCCATCCCCTCGGTGGCCGAGACGGCAGGCTCGGAGACGAGCGTCTCAGGCGCGGCTCGCGGGCGATTGGTAGATCGGCGACGGCCGCGCCGCACTGCCAACGCCGTATCCTGCGTGATGATCCGATAGAGGCTCGATTCCCGTCGATAAAACCCTCGCGAGTGATGGGACTGAGGCAGATCGAAAAGCTCCATATCGAGATGATGCCCGACCTCATGCAGAAGTGTCCGGAGGAAGGTCCTCGGCGCGACCACCTCGCCTCGCTTTGCGGTTCGCATCCAGACCGTAATATGAGCCACGCCACCCTCCTCGCACGGCTCATAAAGTCCATGCAGTTCGCCACGGTCATTATGCGGACGCCCGCTGGCAATGCGCACCACCGCTCGGCCCGTCTTCAAGGCGCGGCAAATGCCGCGCACCAGAACGTTCGAAACACGCTGCACCTCCTCGGCATCCTCAGCCCCGAGAGCTTCACTCAAAGTCGTAATCACCCTCGAGTAGCCCTCGTGTGGAGGCAGGGGAACCTCCGTGATGGCATTGCTTCGCTCGTACTCCCGGCGCTCTTCGGCCGGCAAACGCTTCCACCAATCGCTCCCCATAGGTAGAGTTCTCGCAAACTTGCCGGTGAAGAGGCAAGATCCGGGACAGAAAAGGAACTCATCGCTCTATGCCACGCGCCAGTCGACTCACGCCCCTGCGGGAAATCCATGCCGTGATCCTCGATACGGAAACGACCGGGCTCGACGTGACGCACGACCGCCTGATCCAGATCGGCGCGACCCGCTTTCAAGAGGGAAAGTGCCTCGAAAGCGAAACTTTTTCGGTGCGGATCGACCCCCGGCAGCCAATTGTCGAGGCTGCCACGGCCATACATGGAATCACCGATGCGATGGTCCGTGGGGCTCCCTCATTCGAGGAAATTCGAGACGAATTCCTCGAATGGATCGGGGATGATATTATCGTTGGTCAAAGTATCGGATTCGATCTGGCCATTCTGGTCCGGGAGATGCGCAACTCCGGCATCGAATGGCGGCCGCCCCGCTGCCTGGACACAAAACTGCTCGCCGCCGCGCTGGACGGATCCGACGCCGAATCCACTCTCGATGCTCTCGCCGCCCGCTTCGAGATACCGCTGGTCGATCGACATCAGGCTCTTGGTGACGCTCTGATGACCGGCGAGATCTTCCGCCATCTGCTTCCGGAGCTGGAGAACGCGGGCATCCGCACCATCGCGGATGCCGAAACTCGCATGGGCGGACAAATGCGGATTCGAAACCGTCAAGGAGACGAGGGCTGGTATGACAGAACCGCCCTGCCGCCACCCGATCCATGGCAAAGCGGACGCGATCGAGCACCGCTCGCCCGGCTCGATCGTTTTCTCTACCGCCACCGCGTGCGAGATGCGATGGCACCCAGTGTGGGACTGCTCCTGCCCCGCCAAACGCTGGCGGATGCCATCCGCCAGATGGATGAGTCTCATTTAGGCGCGGCGATCGCCGGCGACGACGAACGGGGCCGGGCCGACGGCATTGTCACCGAACGCGACGTCATCGCCCTGCTCGCACGAGAAGGTGCCGCAGCTCTCGACCGACGCATCGAAGAGATCATGACCTCCCCGGTCGCCTCGATTTCGACCGAAGCTTTTCTCTACCGTGCGGTCGCCCGAATGCGCGGGCTGGGCGTCCGACGCCTGCTCGCGGTCGATGCCGCCGGTCGAACCGTAGGCCTCTTGCAACAACGAGACCTTCTCGGTGATCCCGGCACCGACGCGGTGGCGCTCGGAGAGAACCTTGCCGAAGCCAGCACCCCCCGCGCCCTGGGTGATGTGCGGCGCGGCCTGCCCGAACTGGTCCGTCGCCTGGTGCAGGATGGCGTCGACCCGCACGAGACCATCGCGGTCGTCGACATAGAAATGCGCGAGGTTCTGGCGCGCGCAGCCCGCTTTGCCGAACAGCGAATGGCTGCCGAGGGACTGGAACGCGCGCCCGTCCCATGGGCCGTTCTCTCCCTCGGTGCCGGCGGACGAGGCGAAGGTCTCCTCGCGCCCGAGCGTCATCACGCAATCGTCTACGAAGGTAATGAAAACGAGGAATCGATAGACGGCTGGTTTGAACGTCTGGGTCGGCATTTATCCGACGTCCTCGACGAGATCGGCATCCCCGACATCCACCCCTCGCTCGGAGCACGGCATGCAACCTGGCGGCGCAGCTATGCCGGTTGGCTCGCCGCGGTAGACCGTTGGGCACTCGGGGATCAGGCCCCTCACCCCAAGGCCATCGGCAGCTTTTTCGATGCGCGTCTGGTCGTCGGCGATGAGGATCTGGCAACCGACCTGATGCAAAAAGTGCGCGACAGCGGCGCAGAATCTCCGGCCATTCTGGCAACGCTTCTCAAGGCGGCCCAACCCAGCAGTCGCAAGGCCGAGACCATCGACCTCGAGGCCGAGGGCGAAACCGTCATTGCCGCTACCGCACGACTGCTGGCAATCGTTCACCGGGTCGAGGAACTCTCGACCCCGCAACGCCTCGCCGAAACCTGTGCCCGGCAGATGTTGTCCGGAAAGATCCGCGATGAAATCACCGAACTTCACGGACGTTTTCTCGGCTGGATCGTCGGCAGCGCCGACAAGGATGTGCTGGAAGGACGCACTCCGGGTCCGGTGCTCAGGCGCGCCGCCCTCTCCGCCCAAGGTCTGGCGGAACTCGAGGACGGACTCCTCCGCGCCGCGCGACTCCCGGATCTGGCCTTGAGCCTGCTCGACCCGGATCTCGCCAGAACGATCCGAGAGGCCTGAAAAAAGGGCGCGGGATATTTCCCGCGCCCTCGATCTTCAGCCTGGATTTGTCTGGACCCCGCACATCCCTCCCGGAATGCTCAGGGCATCGCAAGCTCAGGTCTTTTCCAGAATATGAATGGCGCAAGCCGACCCCAGGCCGATCACATGGGTCATACCCATTCGGGCGCCCTCGACCTGACGCTTGCCGGCCTCGCCGCGAAGGTGGGTCGAGACCTCATAGATATTGGCGATCCCGGTAGCGCCGAGAGGATGGCCCTTCGAGAGCAGTCCCCCTGACATATTTACCGGAACGCGGCCGCCATGGGCCGTCTCGCCTTCATCGATCAGGCGTCCGGCTTCACCATCCTTGCAAAGACCCAGGTTCTCATAGTGGAGGATTTCCGCTGTCGCGAAGCAATCGTGCAACTCGACCAGGTTGATGTCCTCAGGGCCGCATCCCGCCATCTTGTATGCGGCGGCGGCGGCGTTTCGTGTGCAGGTATTCACATCCGGCATCGTCAGATCACGATCGGTAAACGGATCGCTGGTCATCACCGATGCTCGCACCTTCACGGCACGGCCCAGGCCAAGCTCCTTGGCTTTTTTCTCCGAAGCAATCACTGCAGCAGCCGATCCATCCACATTCACGGAACACATCAATTTGGTATTGGGGTAGGAGATCATCTCCGCGCCCATCACCTCATCGAGCGGCGTTTCTTTCTGATACATCGCCTTTGGATTCATCGTGGAATGATGATGATTTTTCACTGAAACCTTGGCGAATTGTTCGAATGTCGTTCCATATTTGCGAGCGTGCTCCATCCCCGCTTCTGCAAAAATAGCGGGCATCGTCCCGGACCCCAGAAGTCCTTCCTTGGGAATCCCACCGCCGCCACCACCGCCGCCGAGAAGGCCGCGACCCATCTGCTCCACGCCAACCGCCAGAACCAGATCGTAGACTCCGGCTTTGACCGACAGCCATGCATCCCGGAACGCGGTCGCTCCCGTGGCACAAGCATTCGCGCAGTTTACGACCGGAATCCCGGTCTGCCCGATTTCCTGCAGGACGCGCTGGCCGACCATCGCATTCGCCTGCATCAGGTTACCCGACCACATGGCCTCGATGTCATGAATACTCACGCCAGCATCATCGAGAGCTCCCAATGCGGATTCGGCCGCAATATCCGCCACATCCCGATCGGGGAAACGGCCAAAACGAATCATATCGATTCCGAGAATATAGACGTCACTCATGGTTCTCTCCTCTTCAGGCCGCCAGAGGGCGGAAGAAGTAGCTTAAATAGCTGTTGCCTTCTTTATCCTTGCGACCCAACGCATCGGCAAAGACAACCTCGACCGGCATGTCGAATTCGACCTTGGCCGGGTCCGGTTCGACATCAATCAGATTCCCCTTGACGGTCCCACCGCCATCGAGGTCGACGATTGCCGAAATATAGGGCGTCTCGATCCCCGGAAACGAGCGGTAGACAATCGAGTAGCTGTAGAGCTTTCCGGTTTTGGCCAACGGGAATGCTTCCATCTCGTCACGTGTCCCGCATTTGCCGCATACCCGGCGCTCGCCAAGGTAGATCGCCCCGCAATTGCCGCAACGATGGCCCTCAAGGTAGGGTTCTCCCATCGAAGGAATTTTTAGAAACTTTACGACCGGCAGTGGCCCCTTCTGTTCTTCCGACATCGCCTACCTCATTGTTGTGGCTCGCCACGACGGAAGTGCCGTGACACCCGCTTGAATCGCATTGTTCCACGCGCTCTGCAAATTGCCGAGTCCTTGCCGGGACCCGGAGCGATCAGTCCCCGACCCGACCCAAAACCGTCGCGCGCTCGAACCATTCCAGTCGGGCCCGCCCCTGTGGGGGTAAATTCGCGCCGGAAATACAGGCAACGGCACCCTTGCGGAAATGTGTCCAGAAGCCGTCCGTATTCCCGGTCAGGAAAAGCGAGAGCAGAACCCCCATATCGGGCTCATGGCCCACCAGCATCAGGTCCGCGCGAGGGTCCAGTCCGGCGATCTTGGCGAGCACAGCCCGAGGTTCCACCCCGCAACCCAATTCATCCCAGGTTTCGCGCTGCCCCGGCGCCAGGACGTCGGCCAGCACCGCGGCGGTCTCCTGCGCCCGCCGGTAGGGACTCGCCACGAGAATCCCGGGCTGCACCCCGATCGTCCGGAGTCCCGTGGCCGCCGCGTGCATCTTGCGAACCCCGCCCGAGGTCAGCGCGCGGTCGAAGTCTGCTCCCGTCGAGCTGATATCTTCAGCCACCCCGTGACGAACCAAATATATCTGTCTCTCGGCCATGCCCCCTCATCGCATATTCACATGACAAAGACAGCGGAAAGAGTTGAGTGTCTCTTTCGCTCATGGCACGCTCCGGCGATCCTTATGTCCAAATCTGATCCGAAGCCGCCCAATGCGACCGCAGCTCTGCAAATGCTGGTCGACGGCAACCAACGTTTCGCCACAGGTGCGCGACGAGCTGTGAGTGCCGCCGATCTTGAAACGATGCGCGCACGCAACGCATCCGGTCAGAGCCCCTTTGCCGCGGTGCTTACCTGCGCCGACTCGCGGGTCGCTCCCGAAATTGTCTTCGACGAGCTTCTCGGTACTCTCTTCGTCATCCGCGAGGGCGGAAACGTCGGCGAGTCCTCATCGACTCTGGGCAGTCTGGAACTCGCCGTTCTGGAGCTCCACGTTCCTCTGCTCGTCGTTATGGGGCACGTCTCATGTGCCGCAGTCGCCGCCGCACAAGGTCCGGAAACACCGCCGGGACATCTCGGCGAAATCGTCCGCGCGATTCGACCGCGAGTCAAAGGCATCGAGGATTCAAAAACGGCGATCCGCGCAAATATCGCCGGAACCTGTCAGGCACTCGTGGACCAGAGTCCTGTCCTCGCGGAAGCATCGAAGCAAGGCGTGGTGCAAATCGCCGCGGCCCTCTACGACCCGGCTACAGGTCAGGTTGATTTCAAGCCTCTCGATTGAAAAGCGGACGGCGCTTGCGGAACTCGAGCGAGTCAAGGCAGGCCGGGTTGGCCAGAGGCGCACCCATCATCGCGATCCCGGCCGCCCCCGCTTCCCATACGCAGGCTGCGTTCTCGGGCCCGATGCCGCCGATCGCCAAAACAGGCATCGCCGCGCTGGCCACCATCGCCCGCAGCCCGGCCGGTCCCCGTGCCGGTCCGTACCCGGGCTTGCTCGGCGTCTCGAAGATCGGGCCGAAAATCACGTAATCTGCGTCGCCCACCCGGGAGAGTTCCTCGTGGTGATGGACGGAACATCCGACCAGAGCCCCGCGAGGCAGAAGCCGTCGGGCGTCCGGCACGGAGATGCCTCCCACCGGCAAATGCACGCCATCAGCCGAGGCCGCCACCGCCACATCCACGCGTCCGTTCACGACCAAACGAGCTCCATGCGCATCGCATATCTGGCGCAACCGCAATGCCCGGCGCAGGAGTGCTGCCCCATCGAGATCCTTCTCCCGCAATTGCACGATTTCGACCCCCCTGCCGAGGATCTCTTCGATCACTTCCGCTTCGGCGCGAGCGATGGCCTCATCCGGCTTTGGTGTCGGGAACCGCCGCCGGTCCGTGACCAACATCACACCCGAAGCTTGGCGGGAGCCACTCAGTCGAGCATCCCCTCGATGGGACTGGAAGCCGTGGCATACAGCTTCCGCGGAATACGACCCGCTCGATGCGAGGCTCGTCCCGCCTCGACCGCCAACTTCATCGCCCGAGCCATGCCAACCGGGTCGTCTGCGCCCGCGATGGCCGTATTCATCAACACGGCATCACAGCCCAACTCGAAAACCTTGGCGGTATCCGAAGCGCAGCCAACGCCCGCATCGACGATGACGGGAACCGATGCATGCTCCACAATGATCCGCAGGTTGTATGGATTTCGAATCCCCAGACCCGAACCGATGGGTGCCGCCAGAGGCATCACCGCGGCACAGCCCATATCTTCCAGCTTGCGACAGGTGATTGGATCATCCGTAATATACGGCAACACAACGAAACCTTCCTGAACCAGTTTCTCTGAGGCCTCCAGAGTCGCGGGCACATCCGGGAAGAGCGTCTTTTCGTCGCCCAGGACCTCGACCTTCACGAGATTACCGACACCCGCCTCGCGGGCCAGCATCGCGGTACGGATGGCCTCGTCCGCGGTAAAACAACCCGCCGTGTTGGGCAGGATGGTGTATCGATCCAGAGGGAGGTAATCGAGAAGGTTCTCCTTGCCCGGATCCGTGATGTTTACGCGCCGCACCGCGACGGTGACCATTTCGGCCCCGCTGGCCTCAATCGCCTGCCGGGTCTCGGTAAAATCCTTGTATTTGCCGGTGCCCACAATCAGACGTGAAGAAAAAGTCCGATCACCAATGACCAGCGGATCCTCGATTTGGTCTTCCGAATTCATCCCCCACCCACAAATTGTACAACCTCGACAATATCGCCGGCGACAAGAATATGCTCCGCATGGCGATCTCGAGGTATGATTTCACGGTTACATTCCACCGCAACGCGGCGGTCGGCAAGATCCAGGTGCACAATCAGGTCGACCAGCGAAATCCCTTCCGGGAAGGTTCGACTCTCGCCGTTTAATTGGAGCTCCACGTAAAGAAGCCTAGGAGTCTCGCAAAAAAGTGCAACTTCCCGACCCAAATTCCTCCAACGAAGGCCGTCTGTCCATCTTTACAAGGGGCGTCTGGGTGAGTAGTTTTGCACGTGGCTCAGGCGTCTTCAGGTCTCGCGATGGCAGATCGCACCGCAAAAGGGTTGGGAAACCGACGCGCGGTCGCGAGAATCGATCTGGCAGCCCTCTCCCACAATACAGCCGAAATCCGACGCATCACGGGGCCGGGCGTGCAGCTCTGCGCCGTGGTCAAAGCCGATGCCTACGGCCACGGGGCCGTGCCCGTCGCTCGGCACCTCGTCCGCTGCGGCGTCGAGGTACTTGCCGTCGCCTCGGTTGAGGAGGCCTCCGAGCTGCGCGACGCAGGGATTCCGAGCAAGATTCTTGTTTTTGGAGACCTCACAGCCGCCGAGACCTCCGAAGCGATTCGCCTCGGGCTGACCGCGACTCTGGGCTCCGTGGATGCCGCTCGAACCCTGCGCGAAGTCGTCGACAAGGACCAACGCTTGCCGGTCCACCTGAAAATTGACACCGGCATGCGCCGCATCGGTTTTTCTCCGGCTGAACTCGCCGGCCTGCCCAAACTCCTCGACGGCAGCGGTCTTGTGGTCGCAGGAGCCTATTCCCACCTTGCCCACGGTGACAGCCCGGGACACGAGAGTCACGAGGCCCAGAAGGTCGAACTTCTGGCCGCCTGCGAAAATCTTTCCAGGCTCGGCATTCCCCTGCCGATGCGGCATCTCGCGGGAAGCGCCGGCCTGTTTGCCGAGAACGGTACCCATCTCGATATGGTCCGGACGGGAATCGCCCTCTACGGCGGACTGCCCCACCCCGGCTATGCGTCGCGTGCGTCTCTCAAGCCCGTGATGGAAGTGATCACCCGTGTCGCACAGGTACGCAAAGTCACCGCCGGCGACGGGATTGGCTACGGGCACACCTGGCGTGCCCCGCGCGACAGCCGGATCGCGGTCCTCCCCATCGGCTACGGTCAGGGCTACCTGCGCTCTCTTTCCAACCGCGGGTATACGATGATCCGCGGTCGCCTGGCACCCGTCGTGGGCACCATCTCGATGGACCAGACAATGATCGACGTGACAGCTGCCGGCAGCGTCAAACCGGGAGACGAAGTCACTTTATGGGGTGGCACCGAGGAAGGTGCTCCCGATGTAATGGAACTTGCCGAGCGTGCCGGTACGATTGGCTACGAGTTATTGACCCGCGTCGGGAACACCGTCCCACGCACCTATATTGAACCCTTTGGTTGAGGAGAGACAAGGCAGATGAGTTCGAACGCCCCGATCCGGAGAGCCCTGCTCTCCGTAAGCGACAAAAATGGTGTCCTGGAATTGGCTCAGGGCCTCGCCGCCCATAACGTGGAACTGCTCTCGACCGGCGGTACCGCGAAAATGCTGCGGGAGGCCGGACTGGAAGTCAAAGAAGTTTCGGAGCATACCGGCTTCCCCGAAATGATGGATGGGCGGGTCAAAACGCTCCACCCCAAAATCCACGGGGGCCTTCTCGGACGGCGTGATCTGGACAGCCATCAGGCTGCCATGGCCGAGCACGATATTCCGCCGATCGATCTCGTCTGCGTCAATCTCTACCCCTTCGCAGAGGTCACCGCTCGCGGCTGCACTCTTGAGGAAGCCATCGAAAATATCGATATCGGCGGTCCCTCGATGCTCCGTTCGGCGGCCAAAAACCATGAGGCGGTAACCGTCCTGGTTGATCCCGCAGACTACGCCGTCGTTCTCGACGAAATGAAAGCGAGCGGAGGCGCGACCACCCACGAAACGCGAGCCACCCTGGCCCGCAAGGTCTACGCAGCGACCGCGGCGTACGATGGCATGATTGCCGATTATCTGGGCAACCTGCAGACCAGCGCCGACGAGCCCTTCGGAGAAACGCTGCATCTCCCGCTGACCCGCGAGGCCAACCTGCGCTACGGCGAAAACCCTGCACAGAAAGCAGCTCTTTACGGGAACCTCAGCGAACTTCTCGAGCAACTACACGGCAAGGAACTCTCCTATAATAATATCGTGGACATCGACGCGGCCTTGCGATTGATGAGCGATTTCCAACAGGAGGAACGTGCGGTCGTCGCGATCCTCAAGCACAATACTCCATGTGGCGTCGGTGCCGGCGCCAACCCCAGAGAGGCTTATGAAAAAGCTTTTGCCACAGATCCGGAATCTCCATTTGGCGGTATTCTGATCTGCAACCAGACGTGGGATCTGCAACTGGCCGAGACCGTCGATGAAATTTTCACCGAGGTCCTCATCGCTCCCGATTTCACCGAAGAAGCACTTTCTCTTTTGCAGAAAAAGAAAAACCGTCGCTTGATGCGTTGGAATGTCGCCGCGACGCCTACCGACGAGGCGGATATTCGCCGGGTCTTCGGAGGCTGGTTGGTGCAGGAACGAGACCAGAGCGTGGAAGACGTCCACACCTCGAATGTAGCCACGAGCAAGGCGCCTTCCGCAACCGAACTTCAGGCGATGGACTTTGGCTGGCGCGTCGTAAAGCATATCAAGTCCAATGCGATCGTTTTCTGTACCGCCGATCGAACTCTCGGCGTCGGCGGCGGACAAACGTCTCGGGTAGATGCCGTGCGCATCGCGATCGAATCCGCCCAACGACAAGGACTTTCGCTCGCAGGTAGCACAATCGCCAGCGACGCATTCTTCCCTTTCCCGGACGGAGTCGCCCTGGCTCTCGATGCGGGTGCCACCTCAGTCGTACAACCAGGCGGCAGCGTGCGGGATGATGCCGCAATCGAACTCGCCGACCAGCGCGACGTCAGCATGGTGCTTACCGGCGCCCGGCACTTCCGGCACTGAAATGAAGGTACTCATTATCGGCGGTGGCGGCCGTGAGCATGCTCTGGCCTGGAAGATCAGCCAATCCCCGAGGGTCACCCAGGTTCTGTGTCGCCCGGGAAATGGTGGGACCACCGGCAACGTGCCCGGAGGTCTGGATGCCGAGGAGCTCGCGGCATTTGCGAAAAAAGAAGGGGTCGACCTGACCGTTGTGGGCCCTGAAGCACCTCTGACCGAAGGCATCGTGGACCTTTTCGAGTCCCGCGGGCTGCGGATCTTCGGCCCCGGACGCGAGGGAGCACGGCTCGAGGAAAGCAAAGCCTTTACCAAGGAAATTCTGCTGGAAGCGCGCGTCGACACCGCCGCACACGGAACCTTTGTCGATGCAGCCGCAGCACACGCCTATATCAAGGAACGAGGCGCTCCGATCGTGGTCAAGGCCGATGGACTGGCTGCCGGTAAAGGCGTCACCGTCTGCGCCACCACGGACGAAGCCCATCAGGCCGTAGACGAAGCCATGGTCGATAATGCCTTTGGTGATGCCGGAGCGCGGGTGGTGATCGAGGAAATGCTCCTCGGAGAAGAAGCCTCCTTCATCGCTCTGGTCGATGGCCAGAACGTCCTCCCTCTTGCTTCCTCGCAAGATCATAAACGGATCGGTGAAGGCGACACAGGCCCCAATACGGGTGGCATGGGCGCATACTCCCCGGCACCGGTAGTCACCGAAGAAATCTTCGAAAAGGCAACGCGCGAGGTCTGCGAACCCGTAGTCGCGGCACTGCGTGCCCGCGGGATTATCTTCAAAGGCGTTCTCTACGCCGGATTGATGATCCATGAGGGAAGAATCCGAGTGCTCGAGTTCAACGTTCGGTTCGGAGATCCTGAGTGCCAACCTTTGATGATGCGTCTGCGCACCGATCTGATCGACCTCATCGATGCTGTGATCGACGGGCATCTCGACCAAATTTCGATTGAATGGGACCCCCGGCCCGCAGCCTGCGTGGTCATCGCCGCGGCTGGCTACCCGGGGACCCCCACCAAGGGCGATACGATTCACGGGCTCGAACAAGCCGCAGAGGTTGAAGATTCCTTTGTTTTTCACGCAGGGACCAAGGATGGACCGGACGGCACCGTGGAAACCGCAGGCGGCCGCGTGCTCGGCGTCACGGCTCTGGGGGACTCCATCGGCGAAGCGGTCGCACGAGCCTACGAAGCGTGCGACAAGATTTCCTGGCCGGGCCTTCAGTTCCGGCGCGATATTGGCCATCGAGCCCTTTGAGGAGAAATCTCCATGAGCGCGACCGACGAACAAATCCAACAGGCCCTGGAGGCCCTTCGCAACGGCGAATTGATCGTCTTTCCGACCGAAACTCTCTACGGCATCGGCTGTGATGCGCTCAACCCGGAAGCGGTGGCGCGCTTATGTGAAGCCAAAAAACGACCAGCCGGAAAGCCCCTCGCCGTGATTCTCGGGGAAACTTCCATAGCCGACCAACTGACTTCCGATTTCTCCCCCGCAGCAACTCGACTCGCCGAGAGCTACTGGCCAGGACCGCTCACGCTGGTCCTTCCCGCCCGGGAAAACCTGCCCGAAGCGATCGTGGGAGATCAAACCATCGGCCTCCGGGTCAGCAGCGATCCTGTCGCCGCGCGACTTTCTCGCGAGCTGGGCCGCCCCATCTGCGCCCCCAGCGCGAACCCCACCGGGCTGCCCCCCGCACCGGGAGCTCGCGGCGCTCGCGCCTATTTTGACAAGGATGTTGCCGTATACCTGGATGATGGTCCCCGTGACGGGGAGGCCTCGACGGTCGTCATTCCCGGCCCACCCCTGAAAATCCTTCGCAGTGGACCCATTTCCGAGGAATCCCTGCGCCAGAAGCTCGATTAGGCCGCCAGAAAAGCTGTCCGGGTGACTGGATCGAATCTCCTCTTTCGCTAGAAGAAGAATGGTTCTTTTTCGGGACCCTTTTGGGCGCGTGATGCGTCATCGCTGGAGGAATTCGTGGCTGTCATTCGACCTTTCCGACCTTTCCGTTACACCGATACCGCAGGACCACTCGCCGAGCTGATCGCCCCACCCTACGATGTGATCAGTCCCGAGGAGCGCGAGTCGCTGGCCGCGCGGCGCGAGGCTGGAGCGATCCACGTCATTCTGCCCCGCGGTGAAGAGAAATATACCGCGGCGGCCGACCTGCTCGCGGACTGGAAGACTCGTGGTCTGATCGCGCGAGAAGAGGAGGCTTCCATGTTTCTCTCCTGCCAGGGATTCTCCGCAGGGGGCCGCGCCTACCAACGCTGGGGCTTGCTCACCACGCTGCAACTCGAAAAATTCGAGGATAATATCGTCCTGCCGCACGAACGAACCCTGACGGGGCCCAAGGAAGACCGCCTGCGCCTGATTCGCGCTTGCCGCACCAACCTCAGTCCGATCTTCGGATTCGTCGATGCGCCGCTCGGGTTGGACGAATTGGCTAGCGACGCGATTTCAATTGCCGACTTCGAAGATGACAAGGGCGTGCAACAGCGCATCTGGAAGATCACGGATCCCAAGGTCCTCCAACAACTCGAAGAACGCATGGCAGCGCAACAGGTTTTCATCGCGGACGGTCACCATCGCTACGAAACCGCTCTCGGCTATCGCGACGAACGTCGGGCCGAAGCGCCCGGAGAGGGGGCGCAGGATTTCGATTTTCTCCTTTGCCATCTCTGTTCGACGCGTGATGCGGGCCTTGCGGTGCTCCCTACCCACCGCATTCCGAAGACGGCCCCCGAACTCGAAACCTTTGTCGATCGCTGCAAGACGCTTTGCTCGATAACCGAAATGAAGGATGGTCAGGCACTCTGGCAAGCACTCGAAGCGCCTCAGGAAGGGGAACGCCAGCCACGCCTTGGCGCCCTGCTGCCCGACGGCCGAGCTTTATTGCTCGAACCCGGAGAGGGGGCGCGGAAAGAGCTTGCGGCGATTGCCCCGGAGCTGGCGATTCTCGACGTTACTTTCCTGCACAACGTCCTGATGCCGGAGATCCCCAACGATCAGTTCATCTATACTCACGATGAAACCGAAACGATCGATGCGGTAAACTCAGGCAAAGCCGAGATCGCAATTCTGCTTCCCCCGCCCAGCGTCGAAGACGTTTTGAGCATCTCGCGAGCCGCATTGACCATGCCGCAGAAGTCCACCTATTTTTATCCCAAAGTTCCAAGTGGAATCGCATACAATCCTATCGACTAGTCATAAGGAGAATGAGCATGGTTTCAGCGTATCCCGGGGGTGTTCCCGAAGGGTTCCCCAACCATCCAAATCTGCGAAGTAATTTCGCGCCACTCCATGCCGAGCTCGACCACGCCACCCTCGAAACAACTGGTCGCTGGCCAGAGGAAGTCCGAGGCAGTTTCTACCGAATCGGACCCAATCCGGCTTTCCCCCCGCGGGGCGGTTTCTACCACTGGTTTGCTGGCGACGGCATGGTGCATGCCTTCCATATTGACGGCGGGAACGTGGCTTACCGCAACCGCTACCTGCAAACGGAAAAACGACGCGCCGAAGCGGCGGCAAACCGTGCCCTGATCAATCCCTTCGACCCGACCAACGACGACCCCAGCTTCGCGGATCGAACATCCAATGGCGTGGCCAATACGGCGATGACCTGGCATCACGGAGCACTCTACGCTCTGGAAGAGGGCCATGCGCCCCTGGCCTTTGACCCGCTCAGTCTTGCAACGCTCGAGGTCAACGATTTCGGAGGGGCCCACGGTGGTCCCTTCAGCGCACACCCTCATATCGATCCGGCGACCGGCAATCTGGTTTTCTTCGGGTACATGGCCGATGGCGTCGGCAGCGATACGATTTCGTGCGGAGAGATCGCCCCGGATGGGCGGCTGATCTACCAACGAAAGTTCCGCGCACCTTTTGCCGCGATGGTTCACGACATGATCGTCACCCGTGAGTTTATCGTTGTTCCGGTATTTCCGCTGACCTTCTCGATTGAACGAGCCCTGAACAAGCAGTCTGCTTTCGCCTGGGAGCCCGAGAAAAACTCCTGGCTAGCCGTGCTGCCTCGCGGAAGTCGGAGCGAGGAAGTTCGCTGGATCGAAGCCGACCCGGCCTTCGTCTTTCATTATATGAACGCATGGGACGTGCCCGGAGAGTCCGGCAAGAGAATACAGGCAGACGTTCTGCAATTCGAGGCACCTCCGCTCTTCCCATTTGCCGACGGCTCATTGCCGGCTCGTGCATCATCCGAAGCCAGCCTGCACCATTGGGACCTCGACCTCGTCTCGGGCCAACTCCGCAGCGAGGAAATCGCCCCTGTCCGCGGAGAGTTTCCGCGCATCGACGAAAGTTTCGCCTGTGGCCCCTACCGGCATGGCTGGTTCGCCGGAGCGGTTGGAGAACACCCACCCGGTTTCTCCAACAACGCTGTGGCGCATAGTGATCGCCTGCGCGGTGACGTAAAGACATTCTCTTTGCCATCAACCGATCTTTTGGGAGAACCCGTCTTTGTGCCACGAGCGAACCCGTCCGGCGAAGGAGACGGCTATGTGCTGACGCTGGCCTGGCGCGGAGAAGAAGATATCTCTGAATTGTTGCTCCTCGATGCGTTGCACGTCGAGGACGGACCGATCGCAACAGCGCGCCTCCCGCACCGAGTTCCGCACGGCTTCCACGCCCTCTTTCGACCCTGGTCCTGACGCGAGAGCCAGAGGCTCTGGTCGCGATCAAATATCGTCGATCAGAGTCAGGCGCACGGGGCCTTCGGCCGCAAGGCCCGCCATGGCCTGAACGATCTCGCCCTTGCGCTCATGAAAGTCGGGGCCAGGGCGTTTGAGTGTAGAAGCGGCTGCCGCCGGAAGTGCCTTGAGGGGATCTACGTATGTCTTCCCCTCGACCAGCGAGAAATGAAGATGGGGTCCCGTCGCAGCGCCTGTGCTGCCCACGGTGCCGATCACCTGACCTTTTTGCACCCAACCGCCGCGCTTGACGCCCTTGGCAATTCGGTGCAGATGGCCGTAAATCGAATCGTAGCGGGATGGCGTTTCGTGATCGATTCGTACAGCCCGTCCGAGTTGTCCCTTACGGCCAGCGTAAACAATACGGCCGCCGGCAATCGCGCGGACGGGAGTTCCTCGGGGCGCCGCAAAATCAACCCCCAGGTGGGGACGTCGTCGCCCGAAGACTGGATGTTTGCGCGAACGACTGAACTTCGATGAGATCCGCGTGAATTCGACAGGATAACGAACGGCAGACATCGCCACGGGTCGCCCTTCCAGATCAAAATAGCCGGCCCGACCCCGATCGTCCTCATGTCGGAGCGCGATATGGGTCTTGTTCCCCGTGACGACTTCGGCGGCAATCACATTACCTGTTCGAGTGATCTTGCCATCGAGACTTCGCTTCACCTCGTAGAGAACCCGGAACTGGTCCCCACGCTGCAGGCGACGAAAATCGATTTCCCATGCGAAAATATCACTGAGTTTCTGCACGACCGGCTGCGGGACATCCGCCGCCATGCAATCCGCGGTGATGCTGGAGCCGATCGAACCACCGGCGCCACGGATCTCCACCATGGCCGGTGCTTCGGAGAGTCGCGACTCGAGGGAACCGTCCGGAGCGCGCTCGACTACGACAAGCTCGAACTGGTCGACTTCGTAATGAATCTCTTCGAGCGACTGCTCGTCGGGATCGAAGAAGATGGTCATCTCCCGACCCGGGCGAAGTCGGGACAGATCAAAAACCGGTTTGGCAGCTCGATACCAGCGCAGCGACTCCGCCGAGCGAACACCCATCCGGCGCATCAGAGCGGTGAAGGTATCCCCGCTTCGGACGGTCTGCGTTTTCTCGATGCGCGCACGAATGGCGGGCTGCAGGTCGCCCCCACGTACACCGGCGATCGCCGGCCTGACCGAAGCCGGCTTTCCGGTTCGGAGGAACTTCTGCTTTTGCGTCGGTGCGCAGGTACCCGCACGCGGCGCGAAAGGATTCTCCAGAGGCACCGGAGGAAGGATAAAACGCCCCTCCCCCGCCGCATTGCCCGCGTGGGCATCCTGGCGAGCAACCGAGACCGGATCCCCGATCACGATAGCTCCTCCCAACAACAAGGCAGTTACGCATATCGGCAGAAGACGGCGTCGACCACCACCCCTCACCGCTGCGTCGAATTCCTTCGGTAAATGCAGCTCGAATCCCCCCAAACGACAACTTCAGTTCGCAATTGTTTCCACAATTGTCAACTTGTTGCCAATCTTGGTGGCCTTTCGAAACAACATCGAAGACCTTACGTTTGAAAAGCAAATGACACTCTCGCTGCAAAAGATTCTTGGCGCCCTGCTGCTGATCGCGTTGATCGGCGCGATCAGCATGAGTGTCGCCTTGCGCCAAAGCCTCGAGGCGAGAGGTCCCGTGCAAAATCCTGCGGTCGTCGTGTCGGTGAAAACCGGGATGTCGCTATCGACGCTAGGGGAAACCCTTAAGTCGGCGAATCTGCTTCGCGAACCACGCCTCTTCGTTCTGCTGGCGCGCTGGCGCGGCATCGACAGGAACATCCGCAGCGGGAACTACGAATTCCAGGGGAATGCGACGACGGGAGAACTTCTCGAAGCTCTGGTCAGTGGACCACAAAAGCTGGACTTCGTGGTGATCCCCGAAGGCTTGACCCTGCAGGAGACGGCAGACGCTTTGGCGAGTGGTGGGCTGGGCGATGCCGAGCGTTTCCTGAAACTCGGTCGGGACCCCACCTTCGCTGCCAATCTGGGCGTCCCCGCTCCGACTCTGGAGGGGTTTCTCTTCCCGGACACATACGCCTTCGCCGCCGGCGCACCGCCCGCAGAAATCCTTCGCCATATGACCGAACGATTCTTCACAATATTTACGCCCGGCATGCAGGAAGAAGGCCGCGAACTCGGCCTCGACCCTCTGGAAATCGTCACCCTGGCCTCGCTGATCGAAAAGGAGGCCGCCGTCGCCAGCGAACGTGCATTGATTTCCGCCGTCTTTCGCAACCGGTTGCGGCGGGGGATGAGACTGCAGTCAGACCCGACCGCCGTCTACGATTTGCCGGGGAACACCGGACGTGTGCGACCGAGCCATCTCGATCGCGAAAGCCCTTATAATACCTACAAAATCAAGGGACTACCGCCGGGGCCGATCGCCAATCCCGGCCAAGCCGCCCTGATCGCCGCCGTGCGACCGGCAGATGACTCGAAAGTCCTCTATTTTGTCGCCAGGAACGACCGGACACACGTCTTCAGCCGCAGCTACCGGGAACATCGGCGAGCCATTCGTCAAAACCGCTGAACCGATTTCGCCGCCCTGGTTGCTCCGAGACGGATTTTCGCCTATTGTTCGCCCATGCTTGAGCAGGCATCTTCGAAAACAATGACCCGGCGCCAGAAAGAGCTGCTGGATTTCCTCACCAATTATATTCGCGAATACGGCTACGCGCCGACTCTCGAAGAAATCGGGGAGAACTTCGGCCTGACCTCGCTGGCCACCGTCCACAAGCACCTGAGCAATCTGGAAGGCAAAGGGATGATTCGCCGGCGCCCCGGACAGAGCCGCGCCGTCGAAATCGTACCACAACAACGGCATTCCGAGAGTGTGGAATTACCCTTGCTTGGCCTCGCCGCCGCCGGGAAACCGATCGCCGCCGAACTTCATGACGAATTCGTTTCGGTCCCCGAAGAGCTCGTCCGAAAAGCCGAGAGCTTTGTTCTTCAGGTTGCCGGCGAATCCATGCGAGATGATGGCATTCTCGACGGGGATCTCGTGGTCGTGGAAAGCCGCGCCCTGGCCGACAACGGCCAAACGGTTGTTGCCGTGCTCAACGGAGAAGCCACGATCAAACGCTTCTTCCGCGAAAAAGGTGGGCGCGTCCGACTGCAGCCTGCCAACGATCAGGTCCCGCCGATTCTCTGCCATGAAGGTGATCTGGAAATCCGGGGCGTGATCGTCGGTTTGATGCGTCGTTATTGAGCGTGATTTCGATCTATCTCCACATCCCCTGGTGTCTGGAGCTCTGCCCTTATTGCGACTTCAACACCCGGGCTGCTCGAAAGTGGCCCGAAGAACGTTATGCAAAGGCGCTGCTGGCAGAGCTGCGCCAACGAATGCAACAGAGTCCGTTTGCCGGAAGCTCGGTGGGCACGATCTTCATGGGCGGCGGAACACCCTCCCTCTTTGCGCCGCAAACAATATCCATGCTGCTGGATGGTATTCGAGAAACAGGATCCGTTGTCGAGAATGCCGAGATTACTCTCGAGACGAATCCGGGCAGCATCGACCTCGACAGGCTCCGAGGCTTTCGGCAAGCCGGGATCAATCGGCTCTCTCTCGGCGTACAGACCTTCACCCCGCACCTGCTTCGGGCTCTTGGTCGACAGCATTCAGTCGACGACTCCCGGACCGCACTTCGCGACGCTCGGAGCGCCTCCTTCACGAATCTCTCTCTCGACCTCATCCATGCGATTCCGGGGCAAACCGCCGCAGAACTGCAGGCCGACCTCGACGAGGCCCTGAGCTTCGGTCCCGACCATATCTCTGCCTATTCTCTCACCTATGAGCCCGGGACCCCCCTGACGCGCGACCTCGAACGTGGTCGCGTCCAAAGACTCGGCAACGAAGAAGAAGCCGAGATGTTTGAAACAATTCGGAAGGTCCTCCCGCCAGCCGGACTCATGGCCTACGAGATCTCGAATTTCGCCCGGCCGGGTTTCGAAGCGCGCCACAATCAGGCCTATTGGCGCGGCAATCCTTATATCGGACTCGGCGCCGGGGCCCATTCCTACCGTCCCGGAAAGGCTGCGGAAAACTCCTTCGGTCGTCGATGGATGAACCTGCGCGAGCCCGCCGAATATATGGAATCGGTTGAGGGCACCGGACTGGCCGAGGACGAATCCGAGGAACTGACCCGGCAGCAGGCCATGGGCGAGGTATGCTGGCTCGCTCTCCGCGAAGGCCGCGGTCTCGATACGCGGAACTTCCAGTCCCGCTATGGCGAACCCACGCTCGAGGCCTACCCGCACATTCCTGAATTATGCGAGCAGGGTATGCTGGAGTGGTCCGATGATTGGCTGCGGCTGACACCGCAGGGGCTGCTCGCCGCAGACGATATCTTCGCCTCCTTCTTCTGAGAACGACAAGCCCTCGACGCGAGCAGCCTTCGGAAGCGGTCCGAAGAACAGCAGGAGGATCCCGAGAGTCTCAGCGGTCCTCGTTGAATTTAGCTTCGATCAGGATCCCCAGAGCATCGAGCAATTCGCTGGCGTCTTCGCCCTCGGCGGTCGCTTCAACCACCGACCCCTGCCCAGCGGCAAGCATCATGACGCCCATGATGCTCTTGCCGTTCACGCTCTGGTCGTCTTTGCGAAGGCTCAATTCCGCGGCGAAACCAGAGGCCAACTGCACCAGTTGTGCCGCCGCGCGCGCATGAAGCCCGAGTCGGTTCACAATGTCATAAGAACGCGTCAACACCCGGCCCCTGCCTGAAGGGAGCGGTCTCCGGTCGGCCAGAAAATATGATCCTGGCCGTAGCGGCGGATGAAGCCGGCCAAATCTGGAGCGGACCGCATCTCCATCCTTGCGGTCGTCAACTTGATCAACATCGGCATATTCACCCCGGCCAGCACCTCGACATGTTGCCGGTCCGCAGCAACATGCATGCTGGCGTTACAGGCTGTATCTCCCAACATATCCGTAAAGATAATCGCACCAGCTCCGGTATCCACGTTATCGACGGCAGTCCGGAGAGATTTCTGGATCTCTTCGGGATCGGCATCCATCTGGTAGACCACGGCTTGCACCCCGGCCAACGGGCCGACCACCGACGACAGGGTCTCCACCATTTCCAGAGCAAGGCGTCCATGCCCCACGACCACCACGCCGACCAACGCTTCCTGACTTTCGGTTTTGAACATGCTCATGGTTCTGCTCGCAATCTCATTGACGTTGCACATCACGATGACGCAGCACCGCTCCGGTTTCCTCGGCTTCCAACATCTTGCCCAGTTTCTCGACCAAAGTCACCGATCGATGATGGCCACCCGTGCACCCGATTGCCACGGTGAGATAACTCTTTCCTTCACGTTCATATAGGGGCAGCGTAAATTCAAGATACTCCCAGGCCAATTGCGCAAAGCGAATTGCTCCCTCACTTGCGAGAACGTAGTCGGATACATCCTTGTTCAGGCCGGTCTTTTCACGAAGCTCCGGAACATAAAAGGGGTTCGGCAGAAAGCGCACATCCCATACGATATCGGCGTCCGCCGGCACACCGTATTTGAACCCGAACGAGAGAAGGTTCAACTGCAGCGCTCCCGCAACGACCTCGTCACCATAAAGCTCGCGGACCGACCGACGTAATTCGTGTCCGGTCAATGCTCCCGTGTCCAAAACTCGGCTGGCCCGACCTCGCAACGGTGCGAGCAACTCACGCTCCCGTCGAATCCCGGCCTTGACGTCACTACCGTCGGCCAGCGGATGGGGACGCCTCGTTTCACTGAAGCGCCTCACCAGAACATCATCACCGGCTTCGAGGTAAAGGACCTCGGCTCGGTAGCCACCGGCCTCAAGCGCATCCAGCGCTGGTTGCAGCTCTTCCAGAAATTCACGTCCCCGTGAATCCACACCCAGCGCGATCTTCGAAATCTCCTCGCTGCCTTCACAAAGCTCGGCAAACCTCGCGATGAGCTCCGGCGGGAGATTATCAATACAATAGTACCCGAGGTCCTCCAGTGCGTTGATCGCGGTACTTTTACCCGAGCCCGAGAGCCCGGTGACCAGAGCTATACGTAATTGGCCCTTCATTCGCTTTTCCGCCCCGCCGCTCGGCGCAAGTTACGATCCATCGCCGCGACAAATCGTCGGGCTCCATGGATTCCTCTGGACTTGAGATGCTGATTCCGTGCCGCCACTTCCACCAGAGTGGCGATGTCACGACCAGGCCGCAACTGTATCTGTAAAAAGGGAATTTCGACGCCGAGGAAATTGACCGTTCGATCCTCAATGCCGAGCCGGTCAGACTCCGACAGACCCGCGGAGTCGGTGAACTCGATGGCCAGGTCTACGGGAGTCTCCTCCCGGGTCGCCAGCGTCCCGAAGAGCTCGGCGACGTTCAATACGCCCAGACCACGGATCTCTATATGGTGCCGCAATTCCTCGGGGGCATGACCCTTCAGGACGCCCGGAGGTGCCTCGCGCAGGAGCACCACATCGTCTGCGACCAGACGGTGGCCACGATTGAGCAGGGCGAGCGCGGCCTCGCTCTTGCCGATCCCGCTTTTGCCCGTGAGCAGAATCCCCAATCCAGTCACCCGCAGCAAAACGCCGTGCACTGTTGTTTGCGGGGCAAAGCGATCCTCTAGCCATGAATGGATCGAGCGGATGACCGTCGCCGTCCGACGCTCTGATAAAAACAGAGGGACATCGTGCTTCGAGCAACCGCGACGGAGAGACTCCGGGACAAGGTTCTTGTTGCAGACAACGATGCAGGAGATTTCCGACTCACACAGAGCTTCGACAGCTTCTTCCGCTGCCTTTTTCTCGAGCCGTCGCAAATATCCGATCTCGGCGTTTCCGAGCAATTGCACTCGGCCCGGATGGAGCTGGTCCAGATAGCCTGCCAGCGCCAGTGCCGGCTTCTGGATGCGCGGAGCCTGGATCAATCGATCCATACCCTGCCCGCCCGCGAGCAGGCGGGCCTTGAGTTGCGGGCGGAGCTCCGCGAGTTCTCGCACCGAAACCTTCATCAATTCAAGCCTCTCCGTCCCGCGTACGAATCAGGTTCAGAATTTCGCACTCCGGAGCGAGAAGGAGATCGGATCGAAATTCGTCATCCATCAACAATCGTGAGATACTCGCCAACGCTTTCAAATGCTTCGCCGCCGAATCGTCCGGGGCCAGAAGCACGAAAAATAAATGTGTAGCGCCGCCATCGAGTGACTCGAAATCCACACCCGTGCGCGTTCGGGCGAAGCCGACCATAACCTCCGCCAGCCCCGGCAAACGACCGTGCGGCAGAGCTACCCCGCTACCGATCGCAGTGCTGTTCAGGTCCTCCCGCTCCTGAATAACCTTCAGAATCGTCTCCTCCTTCACCTCCGGGAGAGAGGGCACCATCAACCTCGACAATTCGACCAGGACTTCTGTCTTGTTGGCCCCAACAAGATCCGGAAGAATTCTCTCCTCGGCCAGTAAATCAGAGACTGTCATGTGGAGGCTCTAAAGGAGTTGTACTCAGCTCGCCTTGCGCGAACTGCTGCTGCGTCGTGCTTCCTTGACGACACGACCCTTCAATTTTCGCGCCTGAGCATCCAGCTTCGCTGTGGCGCGATCAATCGCGGCATATAGATCCTGTTCCTCATCATGAGCCGTCAATTGCGTGTGGCTTGCGTGCACAACGATCTCGCAAGTCTTTCGATGGTGGTGGATCTCGGCGCCTAGAATCACGTGAACATCGGTTGCCGCAGGGATATGCTCCAGCACGTGCGATAATTTTTTTTCCAGATGTTCGCGAATGGCATCGGTCGAATCCAGGTGACGAAACGTAATACTGACAGGGACTTCGTTGCTGTTCATTTCATATGCCTCCGTTTGGACGAGGGAAGAATTCCCATGAGCTCCCGATATTTGGCAACCGTGCGGCGCGCAATATCAACACCCTCCACAGCCAGACTCGAAGCAATATGCTGGTCGCTGTGGGGGCGTCTGGGATCTTCTGTTTCAACGATCTTGCGAATCTTCTCCTTGACAGATTCGGCCGAGACGCCTTCGCCACCACCCGCGGATTTAATACTCGAGGTAAAGAAGTATTTAAGCTCCAGAGTACCCTGAGGAGTGTGGACGTATTTATTGGAGGTGGCTCGACTCACTGTCGACTCATGCATCCCGATATCCGCGGCCACATCCTTCAATACGAGCGGACGAAGAGCTCGGACTCCCTCTTCGAGAAAATCTCTCTGGAACCCGACGATCGATGCTGTGACTCGCTTCAAGGTGCTTTGTCGCTGGTCGATGCTCTTGATCAACCACTGCGCTGCAGAAAGTTTTTCTCGGATATAGGATTTGGCCTCGGCCCCACTATCGGCTCCGGTGAGCAATTGTCGGTAGCTATTGCTTACGCGCAGCCTGGGCAGCCCGTCGTCATTGAGCTGAATGACCCATTCATCGTCCATTTTGTAGACGTAGACATCGGGTGTCACGTAACGCGGTTCTTCCGAAACAAAATCTCGCCCGGGCTTGGGTTCGAGTTTGGCAATGACCTCGACAGCCTCGCCGACTTCGTCTTTGCTGAGAGATAACTCTCGAGCCAGCTTGTCGATGCGCTTTGCTTCGAGCAATTCGAGATGACCATCCACGACCGCGAGAGCATTCTTGCGGATGTCCGCCGGCAATTCCGCCTCGCGCAGCTGGATGGACAAACATTCACTGAGGTTTCGAGCGAAAACACCTGCAGGTTCGAATTCCTGCAACCTCCCCAGTACCGACTCCACATCGGTGGTGTCCACGCCGGCCTCGAAAGCAGCCTCATCGACCGACAACCGCAGATACCCCTGCTCATCCACGTTGCCGATCAGGACATCGGCTATCGCTTGGTCGGATTCGTTGAAGCCGCCCATGCGAACCTGCCAGGTCAGATGATCCGCCAAAGAGGAGGCTCGTGCCAGAGTGTTCTCGATGCCGGAACGGTTCTCGTCCCAATCACCACCACCCCCTCCGCTCATCGACCCTTGCGTGGCGTTGGTCGCGTAGTCGGAAAGGTACTCCTCCCAATTGATATCGCCGAGTTGGGACTCTTCAGGGGAGAGCTCCTGCTCGGGCGTTTCAGCCTTGGCAGCCTCCGGGTTGGTGACCGGATCAGCCAGCTCCCCGACCCGTTCATCCGGCGTGCGGGAATCCTGTTCAGCCTCGAAGTCTTCCTGACCGACGCCGAGTTCCTCAATCGTCGGGTTTTGCTCCATCTCTTCGGTGACCAGAGTTTCGAGGTCCGCACGAGAAAGCTGGAGAATCTTGATGGCATGCTTGAGCTGGGGCGTGATCACCAGCGATTGCTGGAGTCGTCCGGAGATGGAAATTTTCTGCTCGTAAGCCATGGAGTCTTATAATTGGAATTCGTGCCCCAGATAAATTTCTTTCGCGCGGGTGCTGTTCGCGATTTTTTCAGGGCTCCCCTCTTCGAGGATCGTACCGTCATTGAGAATATATGCTCTATCGCAGATGCCCAGAGTCTCCCGAACGTTGTGATCGGTCAATAGCACACCGATACCGCGAGCCTTCAGTTGACCGATAATTTTCTGAATATCGATCACGGCAATTGGATCGATACCCGCAAAGGGCTCATCGAGCAGGATGAAGGAAGGCGATATCACCAAAGCTCGTGTGATCTCCAGACGCCGGCGCTCCCCCCCCGATAGCGCACTCGACTTGGTGTCTGCGAGATGGCTGATGGAGAGTTCCTCGAGAAGCTCCTGCAGCCGCTGGCGGCGATCGCTCCGAGAAAGAGGCAAAGTTTCCAGAACTGCCTGTATATTCTCGGAAACTGTCAGCCCCCGAAAGACAGATGCTTCCTGAGGCAGATAACTGATGCCATGGCGCGCGCGCTGAAACATGGGCAATCCCGTGAGGTCCTCGGCCCCGAGCGAGACAGAGCCCTCGTCCGGTCGGGTCAATCCGACCACGCAATAAAAAGTAGTCGTCTTGCCGGCACCGTTGGGCCCAAGCAGGCCTACAACCTCGCCGGGCGTGATCTCGATCGAGACATCGCGCAGAACCTCGCGGGAGCCATAGGCTTTTCGGAGATGACGCGCCGCAAGTTGCGGCGCGTCGCCCACTTCCGTTGCTCTGCCAGTGTCGCTCATGGTCGTTTTTGAGGTAGCACAGATTCACCGGCTTCCTTATCGCTTTCTTCCTGCGCTCCGAAATCGTCCTCGAAAAGAACCGCCGAAACCCGCCTGCCCGGCTCGGATTCAATGATGCTGGCGCCTTCGTCCAGAAAAACCGTCAGTTTCTCGCCCCGGACTTCGCTATCGCCCTCCTGCAAGCGAGCATTCCCGGAAAGGAGAATTTTTCTCTCCCGTTGTTGAAACTCAGCGATATCACCCCATGCGGTCCGATCATTCTGTCGAACCACGACGCCACCGCGAGCGACAACGCGGTCGAGCGCGACGGCCTCCCCGCTTTGCGGATCTCCCGCGTAGACAATCTCGAGCTCATCGGAGCGCGTGCCAAAGTCACCCTGCTCGACTTCAACATTTCCGCGATAGACAATTCGCGATGCCTTCATATCGAACTGCAGCTCCTTGGCACGGATGGTCACATCCGACGAGGCGTCACTGAAGGAAATACCGGGTAGAAGGTCGGCACCAAACGGACCGGCAACCTCCGGCCCGTCCATCGGGGGATCCGATTCCGCAGGCGAGGCCGCCGGATGAAATTCGGTCACTACCTTGCCAACGACGCCAACAATACTTTGCTCGAGATCGAGGAGCATAAATTCGCCGGAAAGGTCGACCACGGCGCTATCGACCGAGCCACCATCGGCGAGTACGATGTGACGACTCTCGCCCAGGTACGTGCCACGGGTGCTCTCGAGGCGATAGCCGTCGAACTCCACAACCAGCCCCCGATCGAGTTCTACGCGGTCCAGATCACCGTCTTTCAAATCCACCTGGCCCCGGCCGCTCCGAATGTTGACCTGAGCGAAGTCCGCATCGTGTAATTCCAGACTGGGCTCATCGACAAGAATCCGGCCCTGTCCTTTTTGGATACGCGCCTCACGTGCACTCAGATCCCATACCTTGGCACCATCACGCACGTTCACCCGATGAAATCCTTGAATGCGCTGCTCGATATTATCGGCCATTTCCGGCACGGACGAACTCACAACGTCGGCCTGCTGCTCCAAAAGCGAGCGGCCCAGAAAAAAAGTCAACGCCCCGAGACTTACGCAAAGAACGACGACCAGAAAGACACGCAAGCGCGCACGGCGATTCATTGCTGAACACTCCTCATGAAACCGGATCCAGCTTCCCCCGACGCCATCGCTCATGCCACCAGACCCACTCGTCGGGTCGTTCTCGAATCTCGTCCTCAATCGCGAGATTGAACCTCGCGGTCGCCTCCTCCTGCCAGGCGGCGCGCGCTTCCCCACTTTCACTGCCGCGGTCTGGCAGCGGCAATTCGCGAACCCGCACGCGGTGCCTTCCCTGCGGACCCCGATGGATAAAGATGCCGACGACAGCCGCCCCCGTTCGCCACGCGAGCGCGGCGGGGCCGACGGGCGTAAATGCCGGCCGACCGAAAAACGGAACGACCACCCCCTTCCCCCGAGTATCCTGATCCATCAGAATCCCCAGAATCCGACCGGCGCGAAGGGTCCGCAAAATCGCCTTGGCCGAACCCGCGCCATCTCTGGGAACCGTCTCTACACCGACCCTCCGGCGAAGATCGATATTCTCCTGATTCAGAGCTTCTCCTTTCACCGGAGTCGCAATCGCGGTCACGGGGTAGTTCTTGAGGCCCAGAAAAGCGGCCAGCAATTCCCAATTCCCCACATGACCGGTCACCACGATGACCCCGCGGCCCTTCGCCAGAGCCTGGTCGAGGATATCCAATCCCTCCGACTCCACCCAGTGGTCGATATCCGCCGCGATTTCATCCATCAGAATAATTTCGGCCATCGAACGCCCCAGGCCACGGAACATGTCGGCGATGATGCGGTCATGCTCGGCAGGGGCAAGTTGGGGCAAGGCCATCGCCAATTGGCCGCGCGCAACCGCGCGGGGACCGGGTAAAAGCCATCGCGTGAAACCCCCGAGGCTGGAACCGAGCATCGAGGCCCGGCGCAATCCGATCCAACCAAGCCCTCGACGAAACCCTCGAATGCACGCCACAAAAAAACGGTCGCGACGGGCGCGGTATCGCTGCCGGCGAGCGCCCCGGAGCAGTCGCGGCATCAAACAACGCCTGCGCGCAGAAGGTCCAACAACTTGATGGCGCCGCAGGGGTGTCCCTGTTCATCGACAATGAACAGCGCCGTGATCGCGAGATCTTCCATCACTGCGACCGCCTGTTCAGCGACCGCTCCTGCGGGGATCGTCTTGGGGTCGGACGTCATCACATCGGATGCAGCAAGTCCTCGCAAATCTCCATGCACCTCGGCCGCCCGACGCAAATCACCGTCGGTAATAATCCCGACGAGACATCCGGACACATCCACCACGCAGGTGACTCCGAGTTTTTTCGTGGTCATTTCACCAAAGACCTCTCGCATGGGTGCATCCACGGAGACAGATGGAAGTTGGGCCTCGCGATGCATCAGGTCGTCCACCTTGCGCAACCGCCTGCCCAGAGCTCCACCCGGGTGCAAGGTTCCAAAATCGTTTGCCGCAAAACCGCCACGCTCCAGCAATGCAATCGCCAGCGCGTCGCCGATCGCCAAAGTAACCGTTGTACTTGCGGTCGGCGCGAGCCCCAGAGGACAAGCCTCCTCCGCAACCGCAATGGATAAACATACATCCGCCGCACGGCTCAAGGGGGCATCCGTCTCGCCGGTAAGGGCAATCACCGGCAAACCCAATCGCCGCGCAGGCGCGACCAGGCCAACCACTTCTTCCGTACTCCCACTATTGGAAACAGCGATCAGCGCATCTCCCCGCGCCAGCATCCCGATATCGCCATGCAGCCCTTCGGCCGCATGCAGGAAGAGCGCTGGCGTCCCCGTCGAGGCGAGCGTGGCTGCCATCTTGCGACAGATCAGTCCGGACTTTCCGAGACCCGTGACGACAACCTTGCCCTCGATCGAAGCCAATATTTCCACGGCCTGAGCGAATTCTTCACCCAATCGACGAGAGACCTCCTCCAACGCGCTGATCTCGATCGTGAGGACGCGGCGTGCCGAATCGAGATCGGCTTGCGCTTTATCGGTCAACTTGGCGGTCATCGGTCACGAACCGCTTCTTCGATGGCGCGCAACTTTTCGAGCAAGGCGGCTAATTGATCGAGCGGCCAACAGGTCGCTCCATCGGAGAGCGCTTCCGCGGGATTTTCATGCACCTCGAGAAAGAGTCCATCGATGCCCACCGCCACAGCCGCGCGGGCCAGAGCCGGCACGAACTCGCGTTGGCCACCGGAAGCACCGCCCGCGCCACCGGGCAACTGGACGCTATGGGTCGCATCGAAGATCACGGGAACACCGATTTCCCCGAGAACCACCAGCGACCGCATATCCGAGACGAGATTCTGGTACCCAAAGCTCGCCCCTCTTTCGGTGACGAGGATCTCGGCCCCCGGCACCGTGCGTGCCTTGTCGACCACATGTTTCATTTCCCATGGCGAGAGGAATTGGCCCTTTTTCAGATTGGCCGGTTTTCCCGAAGCGGCAACCGCGAGAATGAAATCGGTTTGGCGACAGAGAAAGGCTGGCGTCTGAAGAATATCAGCGACCTGCGCCACAGCGGTGACGTCTTCTTCCCTGTGTACATCGGTCAGGATCGGCAAACCGGTCTCCCTGCCCACCTCCTCGAGAATCCGCAAGCCTTCCTCTCGACCTGGTCCACGAAACGAGTTTCCCGAAGTCCGATTCGCCTTGTCCCAGGAGGACTTGAAAATGACGCCCACGCCGACCTTCTCGGCGATTTTCCGGATCGCCGAGGCATGGCGAAGCGAAGAATCGAGACTTTCAATGACACAGGGCCCCGCAATCAGGCCCAGCGGGGCCCCTCCCCCGAAAGCGATGTCGGCGATCTTGATCTGCTGCGATTCCACGAAACCAACCCTAGCAGAAGCGGCGCCCGATCAACTAGCCATTCGGCTCAGTTCGATTTACCGGCAGCCACACTATTGAGCAGGAGAGGCTGATGGCCCGGCGCACGCGTCTTGTAGTCGATCGCCGCCCGGATGAAGCTCTTGAACAAGGGGTGGGGGTCGAGGGGACGGGACTTGAATTCAGGGTGGAATTGACTGGCGAAAAACCAGGGATGATCCGGAATTTCGACGGCCTCGACGAGGTGACCATCCGGAGACAATCCGGAAAATACCAAACCGGCTGTTTCCAGCTGCTCTCGATAAGCGTTGTTGAACTCATAGCGATGCCGATGACGCTCGCTGACCTTCTTGCGACCGTAGGTTCGGGCGGCCAGCGATCCAGGTTTCAGCGCGCAGGGATATGCTCCCAAACGCATCGTCCCGCCTTTTTCAGCGACATCCTTCTGCTCATCCATGAGATGGACCACCGGGTGCGCCGTCTCCTCCGCGACTTCGATCGAATTCGCCCCTTCCAGTCCGCAGACATTCCGCGCGAATTCGATCACCGCCATCTGCATACCGAAACAAATCCCGAAAAATGGGATGCCGCGTTCGCGCGCGTACTGGACAGTGGCAATCTTGCCTTCCGTACCGCGCGGTCCGAAGCCCATCGGCACCATCACCGCATCCGTACCCTCAAGAGCACTCTCGATAGCATTCGGGTCGAGTTGCTCGGAATCGATATGCGAAATCTCGACCCCGCATTCGTTGGCGATCCCGCCGTGAACCAAAGCCTCGTTCAGGCTTTTGTAGGAATCGGTCAGATCCGTGTACTTGCCGACCATCGCGATCTTCACGGCTTGGTCAGCGCCCTTCACCGTTGCGACCAGCTTCTGCCATGGCTTCAGATTCGGCGCAGCGGTCCAGATATTGAGTTTTTCGACGATGCGCTCATCGAGGCCTTCCTCATGGAAACGCAGCGGCACCTCGTAAATCGATTTCACATCCTGCGCCATGATCACGGCTTTTTCCTCAACATTGCAGAAGTGAGCGATTTTGCGCTTGATGCCGGGATCGATCTCGACGCTTGTGCGGCAAAGAAGAAGGTCGGGCTGGATACCCAATCCCGTCAATTCCTTGACGCTATGCTGCGTAGGCTTGGTCTTGACCTCCCCCGCCGAGGGAAGGAAGGGGACGAGGGTCAAATGAACATACAGGGTCTCTTCCTTGCCCTTGTCCCAACGGAATTGTCGAATCGCCTCGAGAAAGGGAAGGCTCTCGATATCACCGACGGTGCCGCCGATCTCGCAGATCGCGATATCGTAGCCCTTGGCGCCCACTTCCAGCCGACGCTTGATCTCGTCGGTCACATGGGGGATCACCTGCACCGTTCCGCCGAGGTACTCCCCGCGGCGCTCTTTTTCGATGACCGAGGAGTAGATGCGGCCGCTGGTGAAATTATTCACAGCGCCCATGCGGGTTGTGATGTACCGCTCGTAATGGCCGAGGTCGAGATCGGTCTCGCAACCATCATCGGTGACGAAAACTTCCCCGTGCTGAAACGGACTCATCGTACCGGGGTCCACGTTGATATAGGGGTCCATCTTGATCACGGTGACCCGCAGTCCGCGGGCCTCGAGGAGGGCACCGATCGAAGCCGACGCCAACCCCTTTCCGAGAGAAGAGACAACGCCCCCGGTGATGAAGATGAATTTCGTCTGCCTTTTTTGTCCGCGATCTGCCATCGATGTCTCGTTTCCGCCCGCGTCCGGGTCATCCACCACTGGAACCCAGGAGTATGCGTACCCGATCCAGATCTTCTTGTGTATCTACCTCAACCATCGATTCGACAGAATCGACAATCGCGACTCGTATTTTTCGCCCGTGTTCCAGGACGCGCAACTGCTCCAACTTTTCCGACTGCTCCAAAGGCGTTGGCGCCAGTGAGGCAAATTCCTGAAGGAATTCGCGTCGATAGGCGTAAAGGCCTATGTGCTTGCGACACGCAACTTCACCCGAAGGAATTGGCTGACGGGAGAAATACAGCGCATTTCCTTCACAGTCCGAGACGACCTTGACCACCTGCGGCCGCTCCTCGTCTCCCGCCGCCATAGACGTCGCCAGAGTGGACATCACGGCCGGTGCCGTGTCCGATCGGCCGCCTTGCTCCAAGGCATCCAGCGCCGCCTCGACCCAGGACGGATCCAGTAACGGGAGATCACCCTGAACATTGACGATCACATCCGATCGAAGGGTCGCCGCGACCTCCGCAACCCGGTCTGTCCCCGAGGTATGGGCGGGATTTGTCAATACGGCCCGGCCACCGGCCTGGGCGACCACCCCACGGATCTCTTCGTCGTCGGTCGCCACAATCACTTCCCCGACCCCGCGAGATTTGATGGCCTGCTGCCAGACGCGGACCACCATCGGGATCCCCACGATCTCCGCGAGAGCCTTCCGAGGCAATCGCGTCGATCCCAGACGGGCAGGTATGATGACAGTCGCTGACAATAGAGAGTCTTCCGGGTTCTGCCCTGTTTCCGGCGAACCCGCGGAGACTTCCTGCCCCGATCCGCGCATCGCAGATCTCCGCCGAAAGACGTCCGTGGAACCACCTCCCTCTCAGGGGAAACAAAAACGGACCACGGAACGCTGTTGTAGTCCAACCGAGGGTTGTGTCAACGGACCCGGCCAGCGATTCCGCATAGAACTGAATTTCGGGAGGTTTTTCTGGCGGCAGCTTGAGCGACCTTCCCCTGCAACCTTTCGCTCCACGTTGAAACAAGCCCATTCATCATCGGCTCAGGACCCCGACTTGCCGCCCGCGAGCACGGCCCCCCGACGGCACGAGTCCTGCATCTACCCGAGCCATGCACCACGGATACAACACCGGGCTCCGCCCGGAATCCGATAGGCCCCGCCGGGATCGATCCACTCGAACTTCGAGTGCACAAAATCCTGGCCCGCCGACTCGTGGCCTGCGGGTGCGTGGCCTGCGGGTGCGTGGCCTGCGGGTGCGTGGCCTGCGG
>Ga0055584_100000503_pt1 | contig 37110 bp, 27 predicted proteins | sample OSDHelmetaG_FD_58716 | JGI IMG/M metagenome (GOLD analysis project Ga0055584, IMG submission 58716) | Pelagic marine sediment microbial communities from the LTER site Helgoland, North Sea, for post-phytoplankton bloom and carbon turnover... | ecosystem: Environmental > Aquatic > Marine >...
GGCCGACGACGACGACGCGGCCGACGACGACGACGCGGCCGACGACGACGACGCGACGGACCCGCAGGGCGACGACGACGACGCGGCCAGCGACGACGACGACGACGACTTCGTGCCCGACGACGACGACGACTCGACCCCGCCCATGGGCCCCGGCGACGACGACGACGACGACGCGACCGGCCCGGCCGGCGACGACGACGACGGCCTCGCGGCAGAGGTGCAGCTGTCGGCGACCGTCGTGGTCTTCCCCGCGCTGACGCCGGGGCAGACGGGCATCTCGCAGGTGACCCTGAGCAACGTGGGCGACGCCACGGCGGCGGGCACGCTGTCGTTCTCCCCCAACCTCTGGCCGGTCTTCGAGATCAACGGCGGCATGACGTTCTCGCTGGTGCCGGGCACGACCACGACCCGCGAAATCGAGTACACGCCGGCCCAGGAGATCGACTACGTCACGACGTTGGACGTCACCTACAGCGCCTCGCCGTCCCTGCCTGCCGACCAGGTCGCCTCCATCGAGTTCACGGGCCCCGCGCCGGCGCCCACCGGCCCCGTCGAGACCTCCTGCACCGATGGCCTCGACGACGACAACGACACGCTCATCGACTGCGACGACCCCGACTGCGGCGCCGACCCCAGCTGCACGAACAGCGACTGGTGCTGCTTCGCCGGCGGCGACGGGACCACCAACTCCCTGTGCTGGGACCAGACGGCGACCGCCTGCGTCTGCGCGGCGGACGACTGGTGCTGCAACCAGGGCTGGGACTCCAGCTGCCTGGCCTTCTACACGGGGTCCTGCGGCGCGACGACCTGCGGGAGCTGAGCGCGCGGGGGGCGCGAGCTCAGGCCCGGAACAGCTTCGCGGCGGCGGTGAGCGCCTCGAAGATCGAGCCCGGCTCGGCGGCGTCGCCAACGCTCCAGACTTCGCCCGCAAACCCCGCGAGGAGCGACTCGGGCAGGGGGACCGCGGCGCGGCCGGCGGCGTCCACGATGGCGGTGCGGTCGGCGAGTGCGGCCTCGGTCTTCCGCTGCGTCACGGTCGCGTCGGCGCCGTCGAACTCCACGCCCTTCACGCCCGTGAGCATCTCCACGCCTTCGTGCTTCAGCTCCTCGACCAGGTGGTACCGGAGCGACGGCAGCAGCCCCATTCCGATCTTGCGGCGCTTCTCCACCAGGCCGACGTCGGCGCCCTGGTGGGCCAACCAGTGGGCTCCCTCGGCGCCGCCGGGGCCCGCGCCCACCACCAGGGGTCGCTCGCCGGCGCTCGCCGGGTCCCGCATCGCGTCGTCCAGGGGAACGTGGGTTACGGCGTCGTCGCCGTCGAGCCGAGGCCCTCGGGGGCGGGACCCAGCGGCCCAGATCAGCACGTCGGCGTCGGCCAGATCGGCCGCCGTTGCCTCGCGGCCCAGCTCGATCCGAAGCCGCGCACCCACCAGCGCTTCGACCCGGCGCAGCCACCACGTGCGCAGCCAGCCCACGGGCTCCTTGCCCGGCGGCATCGCGGCCACGTCCAGCTGCCCGCCGAGCTCGTCGCGGGCCTCGATCAGCGTCACGTGCCCGCCCGCCGCGTGGGCGAACGCCGCCGCCGCCAGCCCCGCGACCCCGCCCCCCACGACCACGAAGCGCCGCGAGTCCGTCCGCCAGGCCGAGCCTTCGTGCCCGATGTGCGGGTTCACCGTGCACTCGAGCGTGGCCCCGTTGATGGACGCGATGCAGCGGTTGCAGGCCAGGCACGGGCGAATGGCCGCCACCCGGTCCTCGCGGATGCGGTTGACGATCTCCGGGTCCGCGATGAGCGCCCGGCCCAGGGCGACGAAGTCGGCCGAGCCCTTGCGCAGGGCCCGGGCGGCCACTTCGGGGCGGTGCAGCCGGCCCACGCTGATGATCGGCACGTCCACCGCGGCGCGGAGCTGCGCCGCCAGCGACACGAACGGGGCCTCGGGCAGGAAGTAGCTGGGGATGTTCCAGAACATCGACTCGTAGTTGCAGGCGCTGACGTGCAAGGCGTCGGCCCCGGCGTCGACCAGGCGGCGCCCGACGTCCACGGCCTCGTCGGGCTCCATGCCGCCCACCACGTACTCATCGGCCGAGAACCGGGCGATCACCACGAACTGCGGCCCGCACGTGCGCTTGATCTCCCGGATGACGGCCGTCGGGAACGCGCAGCGCCGCTCCACGTCGCCTCCCCACGCGTCGTCCCGGTGGTTCTGGTCGGGGCTCAAGAAGCCGCCCAGCAGGTAGCCGTGGGCCATGTGCAGCTCGACGCCGTCGGCGCCGGCTTGCTTTGCGCGGCGGGCCCCGGCGACAAACGCCTCGATGAGCTCGTGCACGTCCGCGTCCGTCATGGCGCGCGGCTCGTCCTTCATGACCGGGCAGGCGATGGGCGACGGCGCCCAGGGCGCTTCGCCCGCAAACTCGGCCAGCGTCTGTCGCCCCGCGTGGCTCAGCTGCACCAGGAACCCCGCCCCGGCGGCGTGGATGCGCTCGGCGAGGGGCCCAAACAGAGCGCCTTCCTCGTCGGTCTCGATGCGCAACATCCCCGACGTCACCCGCCCGGTGCGGTGCACGCTTGTGTTCTCGGTCGTGACCCAGGCGACGCCGCCGCGGGCGCGGGCCTCGTAGTAGCGAATGAGCCGCTCGGTGACGCGCCCGTCCTTGGTGCCCAGATTGGACTCCATGGCGGGCAGGACCACGCGGCAGCGCACCTCCATGGACCCGACGCGGCCGGGCGCCAGCAGGGCATCGGCGTCTTCGGCGGAGAACGAGCCCGCGTAGTCGCGCGGGACGGGCGGGAGCCCTTCGGGCAGAGCGATCTTCAGCGTCATCAGGGAAGGGGACCGAGGATCACGACCTCGACTTCTCCGTTGGGCGACGCGGCGGCGATGGCCGCGGGGAAGATGGGCGCTTCGTAGTCCACGGCCAACAGCGCGATCATCAGCGCGCCGGAGCCCGGGCCCGCGTCGCCCAGGGCCGACCACAGCTCGCTGGCGCGGCGCAGGAACTTGGCACCGCCGGCCATCGCCAGGTGCTTGCGGGGGAAGCCCGTGCGCACGATGGCGCGCTCCAGGGCCGGGCCCGGCAGCACGTCGAAGACCCGCTGGCCGCAGCGCTTCTCGGCCACGCGGAGCAGGTCGGCGACCATCTCGGGGGCCTCGTCGGGGGCTTCGAATCCACCGGAGCTGCCCGCCGGCGCGCGCCCCGATGCCTGGGCCAGGACCCCCCAGCGCCCGGACTCGCCGGGCCCCATCTGAACGAACGCCGCCGCCTCGCCCAGCGCGTGCTCGGGCACGCCCTGCCGGGCCATGGCGATCTGCGCCTCGACGCTCAGTCGGGACCCGCAACCACCGGCCAGCGCTCGGTCGACGCGGCCCGCCGCGATCGAAGCCCAGCCTGCGGCGAGCGCCTGCAGGGGGCCCGCTTCGCCGGCCTCGAAGTTGTCGTTGGCGCCCCGGATGCGGCGCTCCTTGGCGGCGAAGGCCAGCACGTTGTTGGACAGCCCCTTCACCAGCCACAAGGGGTTGAGCGCCTCTTGGCCGTCCTTCGCGAACTTCTTCATGGAGAACGCCCCGTCCTCCACCGACGCCCGCAGCGGCTCACGGAAGGTCCAGGCTTCGTCGACGGCGACGTCGGCGCCCACCCACATGCCGCGGCGATCCTCACCGGGGTCCGTGGGCGACTCGGGCCAGGCCTGCAAGGCCGCCGCGAGCCCCAGCTGCACCGTGCGCGTCATGAGCTTCAGCGCTTTGCGGTCGGGCAGGTGCCGCCGCGCCGTCCTGGGGCTCCAGTCCGGGACCTCGCAGCCCGTCGTGACGGGCAGCCAGGGCTCGGGAACCGAGGTGATGCCGTCTTCGCAGGACTCCCAGCCGCCCAGCTGCAGCGTCGCGGTGGGGTCGTCGCCGGCGTCGGGCGCCAGCCAGCTGCGCAAGGGCCCAGGCCCGATTCCGGGGGGCGCGAGCACCCCGACCTGCAGGATCGCGACGGGTCTCATGCGGGGGCTCCCAGGACGAGCGAGGCGTTGACCCCGCCGAAGCCGAACGAGTTCGACAGGACCGTCTTCGGGCGGGCCTCGCGCGCCACCAGGGGCACGTTGTCGAGGTCGCACAGGGGGTCGGGTTCGTGGAGGTTCAGGGTCGGCGGCAGGATTCCGTCGGCCATGGCCAGCAGGCAAAGCACGGCTTCGACGGCGCCGGCGGCGGCGACTGCGTGGCCGATGCCCGACTTGCTCGACGACGTAGGCGGCGCCTGGCTCGTGGGGCCGAACACCGTGTGGATGGCGGCGGTCTCGGCGGCGTCGTTGAGCGGCGTGCCGGTGCCGTGGGCGTTGATGTAGTCGACGTCCGCCGGGGCCACGCCGGCGTCCCGCAAGGCCGCGCTCATGGCCGCCGCCGCGCCGTGGCCGTCGGGCGGGGGCGCGGTCACGCGGTAGGCGTCGAGGCTGGTGCCCACGCCCAGGACGCGGCCCAGGCACAAGGCCCCGCGGGCGCGGGCGTGGTCGGCGGCTTCGAGCACGAGCACCGCGGCGCCTTCGCCGATGACGAAGCCGTCGCGGGTGCGATCGAAGGGCCGGGAGACCTGGGATGGGTCGCAGTCCCGGCGCTCGGACAGGGCCCCCAGCATCTGGAAGGACAAGACGCCGAAGGGGTGGATCATCGACTCGAAGCCGCCGGCGACGACGAGGTCGGCCTTGCCGCGGCGGATCCAGCGGGCCCCGGTGCCGATGGCGACGCCGCCGGCCGCGCACGCGCCGTGGTTCACCAGCGACGGCCCCTGGGACCCGAGCAAGCCGGCCACCAGGTGGTTGACGCGGTCGGTGAAGTGCCGCGCCCGGTAGGGCGAGGGATGCCGCAGCCGCGTGGCGCCCCGGCCGTGGTCGTAGTGCTCGCCGACAAAGCAGGAGAGGAGGTCGCTGTTGGCCTCTTCGACGGGCGTGGACACCAGGCCCGAGGCGAGGTGGATGGCCGCCCGGCGCGGATCCTGGGCGACCCGTCGCTGGGCCGTCGCCAGGTCGCCAAAGGACTGCTCCAGCGCGCGGATGGCCGCGTACCAGCCGAACTCGGCCTTGCGGTCGGCGCGGCCGACGAGCGGCGCGGCGAGGTCCCCGACCAGCGCTTCCAGATCCCAGTTGGGCACCCGGCAGCAAGCCCCGACCTCAAACTCGGCGTCGATGGCCGACCGCATGGACACGGCGCCGCTGCGGCCCTCGCGCTGCGCTTCGGCCACGGTCACCAGGTCGGTGCCCAACGCCGAGGCGACGCCGGCCCCCGTAATCCAGACTTCGCGGTTCATCGCCCCACCAGCACGGCGCCCAGATCGCCCGCCAGCCCCGAGCAGGTGATCAGGACCCTCTCTGCGGCCCCCGATTCGACGAGCGCGGCCGCCAGCACGACATCCAACAGCCCGTGAGCAGCCCCGGTCCAGCCAATCATCGCGCGCGTCCCCACCACATCGCAGTCGGGCAGTGCGGCCCGCTCCTTCGCGTCGCGCGCCGGGTCATTCCACAAGTCGGCGATGGCCAGGTCCACCCCGTCGCCGGCCACCTCGGCGTACAGCGCGGCCCGGGCACGCCCCCCGTCGGCGATGCGCCCGTAGTGCTCGCGCGGCTCGGTCCCGGCCACCGGCTCCTGCCCGATGGCACAGGCCAGCACCTTCACCGGGCCGTCGCCCCCCAGCAGCAGCGCGGCGGCGCCTTCGCCGGGCGCGAGCGTCTCGGCCACGCCGGTCTCCGCCAGCAGGTGGGCGCGGAAGACCTCGACCTGCGCATCGGCCCCCAGGACCAGCGCGCCGTCGGCTTCCCCGTACTGCAGGGCATCCACGGCCTCGCACAGCGCCGCGATGCCGGCCGCCGGTGACGAGCCCAATGCCTGGTGCGGGCCCTGGGCGCCGACGGCGGCGACGGCGTGGAACAGGGCCATGTTTGGCAGGATCTTGAGGGGCGACAGCGGGTTGCAGGCCGCTCGGCCCGGTCCAAAGAGCCGCTCCAGCGCGATCTCGCCGTGGTCGGCCGACAGCGCCAGCATCTCCTCGGACTCGGCCAGGGACGACACCTCGTAGCCCGCCGCGGCGAACGCACCGAGGCGTTTGGCGTCGCCCGTCCAGCCGGTCGCCGCCTCGACCGCTGCGAAGGTGGCCAGCTGCGCTTCCCGGGACATGAGCTTCACGGCCTTGCGCTCCGGCAGCATCTTCCGGGGCCGGAAGTCGGGCACCAGGCCGGCGTCGCCGCGCAGGAACCAGTCGGTGGGCCAGCGATCGTTGTCGACGAGGGCCGAGCGCCGCTCCGCGAACCCTGCGTCGGCGGCCGCCATGCCCACGCCCCAGGCGCAGATGGCTCCGCGCCCGGCGATCGCCGTCACGGCGCCCCCAGAACGAGCGTCGCGTTGCTCCCCCCGAAGCCGAACGAGTTCGACAACGCCACCCGCAATCCGGGCACGTCCCGCGCCTCGCCGGGCACGCAGTCCAGATCGCAGTCGGGGTCCGGGTTCTGCAGGTTCGCGGTCGGGTGCACCCGGCCGTCGCGCACCGAGCACAGCGACACGATGGCCTCGACCGCTCCGCAGGCCGCCACCAGGTGCCCCATCATCGACTTGGTCGAATTGACCACGATGTGGTCGGCGTGGGGGCCCAGGGCGCGGCGGATGCCCCGCGTCTCGCTGGCGTCGTTCATCAACGTCGATGTGCCGTGGGCGTTGACGTAGCCGACGTCGGCGGGTTCCAGCCCGGCGTCTTCCAGCGCCGCCAGGATCGAGATGCGGGGGCCTTCGCCGTCGGGCGGCGAGTCGGTGATGCGCCAGGCGTTGTTGGACAGGCCGGCGCCCAGGAGGCGACCCAGGACCGGCGCTCCGCGGGCGCGCGCGTGCTCTTCGGTCTCCAGCACCAGCAGCCCGGCGCCTTCGCCCAGCACGAACCCATCGCGGTCGCGGTCGAAGGGGCGCGAGGCCCGGGCGGGGTCGTCGTTGCGGGTCGACAGGGCGCCCAGGAGCGAGAAGCCGCTGAGCATGAACGCTTCGACCAGGGTGTCGGTGCCGCCGGCGAGGGCGACGTCAGCGGCGCCGTGACGCAGCAACCACAAGGCTTCGGCCAGGGCTCCGCCGGCCGATGTGCAGGCGGTCATCACGGTGCGCGACGGCCCCCGGGCGCCCACGGCGTCGGCCAGGATGCGCGCCGGGTGCGAGGCCCGGGCCCGGGCTCGCTCGCCCACCGGCAGGAACGGGATCGCCCGCTCGACGGTGGGGTCTTCGGAGAAGCGAACGGAACGCTGGGCCACCTCCTGCAGCAGTCGTCGCCCGCCTTCGCTGCCCAGGCACACGGCGGTGCGCAGGGGCCGGGGCACGCGGCCGTCGACGAGCAGGGCCGACTGGCCCAGGGCCTCCTGGGCGGCGACCAGAAGCAGCTCGGTCTTGCGGTCCAGCAGGTCCGATGCGGCGGCGGCGTCGCGAATGGCGCCCCACTCGGTGTCCAGCGCGGGGATCTCCGCGATCTCGGCGGCGAAGCGGGTGTCGAAGCCGCTGGCGTCGAAGTTGCGGATGGGGGCGATGGCCCCCCGCCCGGCGAGCAACGCTTCCCAGGTCGACGGCACGTCGCCGCCCAGGGGCGTCACGGCGCCCATGCCCGTCACGACGATCTGGGTCATTGGGGCACCGGCGAGGGCGACCAGGGCGAACCCAGCCGCTTGAACTCGTTGCGTTCGTGCTGTTCGAGGAAGTCGCGGTCGCCGTCGGCGCTCTTGCCGTCGGGGTCGAAGACGAAGACGAGCGTCATGTTCGTGTGCCGCTTCCCGTCCAGGTGCACCGATGCGCTGCAGATGGCGGACTCCTCACGCAGCTCCTTGAGCTTCGCGCGCAGCTCGATCTGGACGTCGGGCCCGACGAACTTGCGGAACTTGGTGTCCTGGATCATCGACAGGATCGGGAACACCCAGATGTGCTGATTCTCCCAGACCGTCGCCTCGATGAGCTTGCCGCACAGCTGCGCGCACATCTCCACCAGGATCACGCCGGGCGTGACCGGGAATCCGGGGAAGTGATCGCCGAAGAGCTCCGGCGGCAGATTGGTGCGCGCGCGTCCGCGGATCGCGTCGCCAGGGAGGACTTCGTCGATGCCTTCAACCAGGCGCCATCGCATGGGCCGCGTTCTACCACTCCGGGACCGTCGAAACCCCCGGCCGTGGCACGGCGATCGCAAGACCACCGCAACATTCGGGGTGACGGAGAGGACGCACGGATCCACCCTGAGGACCACCGGAGGACTCTTGAACCTGTTGCTCTTGCTGCTGCCGTCCCTCGCCGTCGCGCAGCCGCTGCCCTGCGGCTTCGCCCACCAGGTCGAGCGCGGGCCCGACCGGCCGGTGGACACGGTGACGTCGGTGGAGTCGGCGACGCTGCCCATCACGGTCCACTACGACCCCTTCTTCACGCCGGACCCGGCGCCCCTGCTCGCAGAGATCGAGCGGGCGTGGGGCAACAACGTGGAGTGGGGCCTCTTCGAGCCGCCGGCCGACGACTTCGGCCCCGACGACCGCTTCGACGTCTACGTGTCCGAGACCGAGTTCGGCGGCTACGTCGCGCCCGAGGACTGGTGGCAGCGCCAGGCGGGCGTGGGCTGCTACTCGCACATGGTGCTGAACCGGAAGATCGCGCTGGAAGGCCTGCTGAGCATCATTCACCACGAGATGCACCACGCATTCCAGACGGCCACGGACTGCGTGGAGTCGGTGGGGCTGCTGGAGAGCGACGCGACGTTCGTGCAGGACTGGACGCTGCCGGAGACGCCGTACGGGTTGCTGGCGTTCGTGCCGGCGTTCCAGAGCACGCCCGAGCGCCCGACCCACGACGCGGAGTGGGGGCTGCCGTGGCAGTACGGGGCATCGCTGTGGCGCTGGTTCCTGGCCGAGCGGTTCGGGGACGGGACGCCGTCGTTCTCGGCGTCGCTGTGGCTGGCCGGCGAGCAGCCCGGGTTCGAGAACGAGCCCGATTGGCTCGACGTATTGGACGAGGTGCTGGCGGCCGAAGGAACGACGCCGGCCGAGGCGTTCGACGAGTTCTCGATCTGGCGGTTGCTGGTCGGGCAGCGGACGTCGAAGCACAGCCTGTTCGCGCGGGCGTCCCAGTGGCCGGTGGACGAGATCACGCTGCAGGTGCAGGCGCAGTACGGGGCGGCGACGCTGCCGTTGGTGGATCAGGCGGGGCCGGTGGGGGCGGGGCCGTTCGGGTCGGTCTACATCGAGCTGACCTCGCTGCCGGGGCCCGGCGAACTGGTGGCCGGGTTCGAACCGGACAACGCCGGGATCCCCTGGGCCGTGACGTTGTTGGTGGTCCAGCCCGACGGGGCGTGGGAGGTGCTGCCCTTGGTGGACGGCGAGGCCGCCTACTCGGCGGTCGGCGACGAGTCGGCGTTCCTCATCGCGAACAACGTCACGCCTCACGACCCCGATGAGTACGAAGACTTCGGGGCTCAGCGCGCGACGTTCCGGTGGTCCCTGGACTGGATCGGCGAGGGCGACGACGACGACGCGGCGGACGACGACGACGCCGGCGACGACGACGACGCGGCGTTCGTGCCCCCGGGGCTGACCGGCGGCAACGACTGCTCCGGTTGCTCGGCGGCGGGGGGCGGCTCCTGGCTGGCGTTGGGGCTCCTGGGGGTGCGCCGGCGGCGCTGATCACCCCCCGTCAGAGTTGCGTCTGATGGGATCAAAGCCTTGTGGCAGCAGCCTCTCCGGAGGGCGTCTGATGACCGTCTGATCCGGATCGGCGACCCGGCGACTAGACCTTCCTCAGCAACGCACCCCGTTCGGAGGAACCCCATGAAGCTCTTGTCCCTGCTCGCCCTCACCGCCTTCGCCACCCCCGCTTTCGCCGGCGCGGACCTTCAGGTCACGATCACCGAGCCCGCGAACGTGTCCGTCGACGAGCGCGCCCGCTGGGAGGTCGAGGTCGCCAACGTCGGCAACCGGACGGCGAAGAACTACCGCCTCGTCATCGACCTGCCGGAGACGAACACCAGCCCCACGGTCCACATCCTGGGCGACGTGACCTGGCAGTCGAACAACTGCTACGTCGACGGAACGCAAATCAGCTGCCTGCTGGGCCGCATCCGCAAGAACCGCAGCAAGACGAAGGCCTTCGACATCGCGCTGCCCTACAGCTCCGAGCCCCTGACGCTCACCGCGTACATCACGTCGCCCGATGACAACCCGGCCAACGACGTCGACAGCGTGGACGCGACGCTCAACCCCTACGTCGTTGCGGTCGGCGCGCCCCAGACCTACGACCACTTCCACTGCACCGGCCAGGACCTCACGAGCTTCTACGAGTGCGAGCTCTTCCCGTCGTCCATCACGTCCCACGAGACGACGTTCGAGGTCGGCGGCACGATCTCGTTCCCCTACCAGGGCGGCTACACCGGCACCTGGTCGCAGCCCACCACCGACACCCTGGTCTTCGACTACAGCAACGCCTCGGGCGTCGTGGCCCAGTTCGAAGGCGTGGGCGTCGACGGCGGCTGCTTCGAAGGCCTCGTGACCTTCCCGACCAGCTCGTCCGTCTCGCCGTACCAGGTCTGCCCCCAGTAGGGAGTCAGACCGGCGCCGCGCCCCCGATGGCTACTCCCACGCGTACGTCGCCGTCAGCACGAACCCGATGTGGTGGTCCGTGTCGCCCAGCTCCCGGGACCTGCGCCCGTTGGAGATCGAGTCGGTGGCGCAGGAGTCGAGCACGGGGTCGCCGAAGCTGGTGACCAGGGCGAGGTCCAGCAGGCCGTGGGAGCCCTTCACGTCGATCACGGCGGCGCCGGTGGCGCAAGAGCGTGGCCCGACTCTACGCCACGGCGCCTGCGGGCTCCCGATCACGACGGCGTCGCGCCCCTACCACTGCCCCCGAAACCCAACCCCGCCGCCACCCTCCGTGGCCCACACCACCGGCTGGGCGTCGATCGCCGGCAGCCCCGCAAAGCGGAAGCGCTCGTGGGGAGGCAGCGTCCGCGCGATGATCGCGGACACCAGAAGGCCGGTGCCGATCACCCCCTGGGGGAGCCAGGCGGCGGCGAACAGGTGTCCCCAGCGGAACGACGGGTGGTCGGGCTCGACGGCCGCCCGGATGGCGGCCGGGAGGGCCGTGACCACGGCGGACCCGGCCATGACCCCGCCGGCGATGGCCAGGCCATCGTCCCCGCGGGAGAGCACTTCGAGGCATTCCCGGAAGCCGGCCCGGGCGTAAGGAAGGTCGGCCGCGCTCCGCGCTTCGCGGCCGGTTCGAGGCAGCTCCAGATTCACGTCGGTCTGGACTGAGCGGCCGAGGGCCGGGCCAACCTGCGCCATCGCCGGCGTGGCCAGCAGCAGGAACAGGCAGAGCGTTTGTGCGATCCCCACGCCCGCAGGCTACCAACCGATCTGGTAACGCCGCACGGGGTCGTCGGGCCCTGGCGGCTCCCGATTGGACTCTCGCCAACCACGAACCTCGTAACGAACCCGCCGCCCGTTGCTTCGGTTGACGTCCAACGGGTCCGCGCGTGGCGCAGCTTGGTTGGGCTCTTGACGGTCCGTGGCCTGACCAACGCGATGGGGAGCGCAATTGAACCTGCAGTCAGCTTCCGTACTTGTCGTCGATGATACGGAGATGATCCGCAGCCTCATGGAGTCGATCCTGGCCCCGGCCGGGTACGAACTGAGGTTCGCCATCGACGGTTCGTCGGCCCTGGCGGAGATCGAGCGGCTCACGCCCGATCTCGTGCTGCTGGATCACTCGATGCCCGACATGACGGGTGTGGACGTGCTGCGCGAGTTGTCCGCCTCGGGCCGGCTCGAGGGGCTCCCGGTGGTGATGGTGACGTCGGCCGACGATGTGGACCTGCGCCGCGATGCCTTGCGGGCGGGGGCGATCGATTTCCTCGGCAAGCCCTTCGATCGCATCGAGTTGCTCTGCAAGGTGCAGGCGCTCACCGAGCTGCGGCGCCTCCGCCGCAAGGACGAGGAGCGGGTCGCGCGGGCCGCGCGGGCCGAGTCGCGGGCGGCGGTGGAGCAGGCGATCGGCGGCCTCCCGCTGGTTCTCTACTCCAGCGACGAAGGCGAGATAGCGTCGGGGCAGACCGATCTCGCCCTGGTGAACAGCGAGAGCTCAGAAGACGGGCCGGCGTTGGTCGCAGGCCTGGAGTGGACCAGCCGCGCTCACCCCGATGACCGCGACGCGCTCAAGCGGGGCCTGCGCCGACTCAAGCGCGGCGAACTCGACGAGTTGACCGGGCGGGTGAGGCTGCGAGGGCCTGACGGTCGCTGGGTCTGGCACCAGAACGTCGCCCGCCGCACCCCCTCGGGCGACGCGGTCTGTGGAGCGCTGCTCGACATCGGCCAGCAGATCGGGCTCGAGGAACAGCTGCTGCAGGCCCAGAAGCTGGAGGCGATCGGCGCGCTGGCCGGCGGCATCGCACACGACTTCAACAACGTCCTGGGGGCCATCCTGTCCTTTGGGTCGTTGCTGCGGGACTCCCTCCCGGCCCCCGACCCCCGCCGCGCTGACGCCGAGGAGATCGTGTCGGTTGCGCGGCGGGCGACTGGCCTGACGCGGCAGCTGCTTGGCTTCGCCCGCTCCCAGGCCACGACTCCCCGGTCGCTCGACCTGAACCGAATCGTGAGGGCGCAGGAGCGGATGCTGCGGGAGCTGCTGCCCAGCGGGGTCTCCCTGGAGTTGCGGCTCTGCCCGGAGGAGCAGACCGCGGCGGTGTTTGCGGACCCCGCCCAGCTCGACCAGGTCGTCATGAACCTCGTGATCAACGCTCGGGACGCCATCGACGGAACCGGGCGGATCGAGGTCGCTGTCGAGCGGTCCGTCGAGAGCGTCGTCCTGTCGGTTCGGGACGACGGCTCCGGGATGTCGGAGGAGGTGCAGCAGAAGGTCTTCGAGCCCTTCTTCAGCACGAAGACGCAAGAGCGCGGGACGGGCCTCGGCTTGTCGACGGTCTTCACCATCGTGCGCAACGCGGGCGGCTCGATCGGCGTGCGCTCGGAGGTGGGGCTGGGTACGGAGTTCCAGATCATCCTGCCGCGCTTCCTCGACGGCGTCGACGAGACGGCCGACACGCAGTCCAACCTCACCCTGCTCGCCGATCACTGCGTGCTCGTGGTGGAGGACGACCCAGCGCTCTCGGCCAGCGTCCAGCGGGTGTTGGAAGGCGCCGGCTACCGGGTCGAGTCCGCGGCCACCGGCCCCGAGGCCATCGAGGCGATCGACCGGTTGGGCATCCAACTGGATGCCGTCTACAGCGACATCCGCCTCCCCGGGCTCAACGGGTTCGCGGTGGCGGCCCACGCCCGGGAGGTGCAGCCCCGCGTGGTCACGCTGCTGACCTCGGGCTACATCGACGCCGAAGCCAGCTCGGGGGCGGGTGGGCAGCCTCCGATCCTGTGGAAGCCCGTCGAGCCGAAGACCCTGCTGGCGTCGCTGGCGACCATGCTCATCGGCCAGAGCTCTGGCGGCTTCCGGTTGGACGGCCCCGATGGGCTTGGCTTCACCGACTCGGGCTCGGCCGAGCGCTGCGAGACGGTCGCGCTCGGCGTTGTTGCCGACGAGCCTCCGCCGCCGCTGGATGCCAGCGACCTGGCGCGCGTGGTCGTGATCGACGACGACGTGGCCATGCAGCGGGCCCTCGGCCGAATCCTGCGTGCCCAGGGCTACGAGGTGCTCGCCTGCGGCACCCTCGCCGAAGCGAGGGCGGTGTTGCTGGACTCGGAGGTCCGGTTCCGGTCGGTGCTGTTCGACCTGAGCCTCCCCGACGGGTGCGCGTCGGGGCTCATTCGCGAGGTGTCGTCGCGGCGGCCCGATGTGGCGCATCGGGTCCTCGTGTTCTCCGGGGGAGCGTTGACCGATTCGGCTCGTGCTCTGCTTGAGGATCCCTCGGTGCCTCGGGTGCTCAAGCCGGTCGATCCGGCGCAGCTCGTGGAGGCCATCGCGGCGCTCGGCTGACGGCGAGCCGCGGCACCGGTCGCGGTGATCTCCCGCCGGCCCCCCGCTCCTCAATCGGCTGATGGCCGTCGCTCCAGCCAGGCCCGGACCTTCGGGGGAACGGCAGTGAACCCGACCCGCGTCCCCCCGCCCGCCTGGACCTTTCCGTAGAGGTCCCCGAGCGGGGCGCCGTCGACCAGCAACTGGATCTTGAGGTCGGTCAGCGGCGCCAGGGCGACCTCGGTCCGCAGCTCGCCCTCGGTCTCGGACACCGCCAACAACTCGCCGGCGTGCGCGGTGGGGGCCACGACGCCGCCGCTCACCACCTGGAATCGCAGCGGAGCCGGTTCCCGCAGAGTCCGCAGCACCGCGTGATGCCGTCGGTAGCGCAGCCCTGACGACCGCAGGCCCTGGACTTCGTGCAGCCGCAGAGTCCCCTCGATGCCCTTGGCTGAGAACTCCAGCGTGCTCCCCACCTCGGCGTCGCCGTCGAGCGCCCCGGCGGTCGCCTCGGACACCAGGATCTGGCCCCCGACCGTGCACGCTTCAATTCGCGCCGCCAGGTTCACGTCCCGGCCGATCGCGCTGTACTTCGCCCGGTCCTGGCTGCCGATGTTCCCGACGACCGCGTGTCCTGTGTGCACCCCGATGCCCATCTCCAGGCGCGTCAGGTCCGGGTTGGCGGCCTTCAGCTCGTCGAGCGCGACCATCATCTCCAGCGCGCAGGTGACCGCGCGGCGAGGCGCGTCAGGCTGGGTGATCGGCGCACCGAAGAACACGAAGAGCCCGTCGCCCAGGATCGCGTTGATCGTGCCGCCGTGCCGCAGGATGACCGCGAACATGGCCTCGAAGTAGCGGTTCAGAATCCCCAGGACCTGCTCGGGCTCCAGGCGTTCGGCCAGGGATGTGAACCCGCGAACGTCCGAAGCCAGCACGGTGATCGGGCGCCGCTGGCCGCCCAGGCGCAGCGCGTCGGGCGAGTCGAGCAGATGCTCCACCACATCGCCGGACACGTACCGCCCGAACACCGAGCGGATGAACTCGTTGCGTTCGACCAGCTGCGTCTGGGCCAGCCGGAGGTCCCCCAGCGTGCCCTCCAGTTCGGCGTTCTTGTCGGCCAACTGCTCGGTCCGGCGGGCGACCTTGCCCTCCATTTCGTCGTACAGCCGGGCGTTCTCGAACGAGATGCCGAACTGCGAGGCGAGCAGCGTCACGATCTCCAGGCGGTCCGACGTGAACGCGCCCGTCATGTCCCGGTTCTCCAGGTAGAGCAGGCCGATCAGCTCGCCGGCGGGCCGCAGGGGCAGGCACAACACCGACCGGGGCCGCGCCCGGAGGATGTGCGGATCGTGAGCGAAGCGGCCCTCGCCCAGCGCGTCGTTGAGCACGACGGGCTCCGCGGTGCGCGCGGCGTACTGGATGATCGCCGGGGAGACGCCCTCGAAGGCCGCCAACGACACGTTCAGCGACACATCCGTCGCCGTCTCACCGTCGGCCATGGACGCGGCCGCCCGGACCGCCAGTTCGCCTTCGTCCACCACCACCAGCACGCCGCGCTGGGCGCCCGCGTTCTCCAGGACGACCTCCATCAGCCGCGACAGGAGGCGCTCCAGCTTGATCTCCCCGGACAGCGCCTGGGATGCCTTAACGACGCTGGCGAGGTCGAGCAGGCCAGCCGACGATTCGGTGCTGGTCACCGACACCGTCGCCAGGCCCCTGGGGGTCGCTTTGGAAGCGGGGCTCAGGTCCGAGAATTCGGCGTCCAGGGCGGCGACCTTGGGCGCCGCTCCCCACTGTTCGTAGCCATACCTCGCCTGTGCCAGGTACCCACGGCTCAACTCTGGGCGCCCCTGTTGCGCCCAGTAGCGGCCAGCCAACTCGCATGCCAGCGCGTGGTCTGCGGGCCAGTCGTGCTCGTCGGCGAGTCGGATCGCGGCCTCGTACCCCTCCATCGCGGCCCCATCCCCCGCCGCGGCGGACGCCTCGGCCCGGACCAGGGATGCGGCGTGGGCCCAATTGGCGGCGCAGTGGCCGGCGAATCCGTCGAGCTGGGCGAGCGTCTCGTCGAGCTGCTCGGTCCGCGTTGCGCGTGTCTCGCCCGATAGGGTCGGCAACACCCGCGCGATCGCGAGCCCGCGCAGGAACGCCAGTCGCCCCACGCAGACGTTGCCCGGGATCGTGGCGACCAGTGCGTGGGCTCGGTCCGCGGCGGCGAGGGTGGCCGCCCAGTCGCCGTGAACCGCGAGCGCGGTGGCCTGGAAGACGTTGTAGTAGCACTGCAGCATCGGGGCGCCGCTGGCCTCCAGCCGGGCCTGCAGCGTGTCGTGGTCCAGGTCCCCCGTGGCGAAGACGTCTGGCCCGTCGGTGTTGCCCGCCAGTGCGTGAGCCGCGTGCAGCAAGGCCTGGCTGCAATCCTCGGCGATGCGGTCGTGGGCCCGCGCGCAGAACGCACGCTGCTGCTCGGCGTCGCGGAGCACCTCGGCCAGGGGCCGGCCCAGCACGAAGTCGTTGACGCCCAGGTAGATGAGCGAGTACCGCGCGAACTGCAGGCCGCCTGACTGAAGCCCGACCTGCACGCCCTCCTCGAGCACCGCCCGGGCTTCGCGCAGGGGGCGCACCCAGCACAGCGAGAAGTTGCCGGACAGGAAGCAGGCCTCGGCCTTGTCGAAGGGGTTGCCGAGCCGGTCGCACAGGTCGCGGCTGAGCTGGGTCCACGCGAAGCCGCCGGGCGGGTCGCCGAACAGGGCTCCCAGCAGGTGGCCGTACTGGGCGTAGACGGCCAGGGCGTCGGAGGGGTTGCCGTGGGTGACCAGGAGCTTCATCGCCTCGAAGCTCAGGACGCTGTAGAGCAGCGGGTCCAGGTAGAAGGCCGGCGCCATGGCGCGGCTCAGCAGACGGCACTGCGCCGCCGCGATGGGGTCGGCCATGGGCGGCCGGTCCAGGAAGGACGAGGCGGGGCGGCCGGCGATCAGGGCCTGGAGCTCGCCGAAAGAGGCCAGCATCGCCTCCATGTAGCCCTCGGTGACCAGCTCGAACCCGAGCAGCGCGAGCCCGGTCCGGGCGGCTTCCAAGGCCTCGGGGTACTGGGCGATGGTGGTTCGCTGGCGCGCGAGCAGGACGTAGAGATCGACTTGCTCCAGGTCGGTGCGGGCGTGGGCCAGGCAGGCCTCGATGAGATCCCGCGAGCGGTCGTGATCCGCGTTGGCGAAGGTGGTCTCCGAGGCGTGGCGGTGCAGGCCGAGCGTGAGGTCGTACTCCGCCTCCCAGGCGTCCGGGGGCAGCAGCGTCAAGCCCACCTCGAGGTAGTCCGTCGCGCTCTGCCACGCCGCCGACGCCGCCGCGCGCTTGCCGGCCGCGAGGTTCAGTCGGGCCAGCCGAAGCCGCTCGGCGCGGTCGTCGATCCCACCCCGTCCGCGGTTGAGCTGGAAGACGATCTCGAAGAGGTTCGCGGGCTCGGCTTCGGTCGCCGCGGCCAGGAGGCGTCGCCCGATCGCCCGGTGGGTTTCCTGCCTCGCTTCGGGCGTGAGGCCCTCGTAGGCAGCCTGCTGGATCCGATCGTGGAAGAAGCTGCAGCGACGATGCGGGGACTCGCTGTCGGCGATCAGCGCGTCCAGCTCCGAAGTCGCAACGAGGACGCCGTCCCGCACTGCCGGCAGCAGCGCAGTCCAGACCTCCTCCACGGACTCCCCGCGCAGCGCCGCGACGGTGGCCAGGTCGAAGGTCGCGCCGGCGCAGGCGGCAACGCGAACCAGCTCCTGCACCGGCTCGTCCAGTCGAGCCAGCCGCGCCGTCATCAGCTGCAGCGCGCTGTCCGTGAAGGCTCGCGCCTGCACGCTCGCGAGGTCCCAACTCCACCGCCGGGCGGTGCGATCCAACCGGAGCAGGCCGCCGTCGGCCATGGCCCGGAGGTACTCGCGCACGAACAGGGGGTTGCCTTCGGTGTTTCGCACGACGAGGGCGGCCAGGGCCTCGGCGTCGTCGGCCTGCGCGCCGGTGGCGTCGACGATCAGCGCGGCGGCGTCGACCTCGCTCAGGGGCTGCAGCTCGATGCGCGGCAGGGTGATGCCGTCGTCGGCGAGGCGCTTGAGGGCGCCCGTCAGCGGGTGAACGGGGCCGATCTCGTCGTCCCGGAACGCCCCCACCACCAGCAAGGACAACTTCTCGTCCGTGAGCAGCCGGGCGAGCAACTCGAGGCTGGCGGCGTCGGCCCACTGGAGGTCGTCGATGAAGAGCACGACGGGGTGATCCGAGCGGGCGAACACCCCGACGAACGCACGGAAGACCCCGGCGAAGCGGGCGGCGGTTTCGGCCGCGCCGAGGGGCTCGACGGGGGGCTGGGGCCCGACGACCAGCTCGACCTGGGGCAGCACATCGGTGATCAGCCGTCCATTGGGCCCCAGAGCTGCCGCCAGATCGTTGCGCAGCCGGGTCAGTCGGCCTTCGCTCTCGCCCAGGAGCTCGGTCACGAGGCCCGCGAACGCTGCGACGACGGCGGACAGCGGGGTGCGCCGCACCTGCTCGAACTTGCCCCGGAGGTAGTAGCCGCGACGTTCCGTCAGGGGGCCAAACAGCTGTTGGACCAACGCGGTCTTGCCCATCCCCGCAGGGCCGGTCACGAGCACGCCCGCCGAACCGCGGCCCGTGCGCTCCAACGCCTCGAGCAGCGCCCGGGTGGCCGCCTCGCGACCGTAGAGCCGCGGGGGGATCTGCAGCCGATCGCTGACGTCGTCGAGGCCGAGCTCGAAGGGTGGGATGGCGCCGTCGACCAGTCGTTTGCGACAGCGCTGCAGATCGGCGAGCAGCCCCTGGGCCCCCCGGTAGCGGTCTTCGACGCGCTTGTTCAGGAGCTTGCCGACGAGGTCGCTGAGGACTGGGGGGACCGAGGGCGCGGCCTCGTGCAGGGGCCGCGCCGGCCGAGCGATGTGGGCGTGCACGAGCTCGAGTGGGTCGTCGCTCTCGAAGGGGGGCCGCCCCGAGAAGAGCTGGTAGAGCGTCGCCCCGAAGCTGTAGAGGTCGGAGCGGAGGTCCACGGGCGCGGCGACTCGGCCGGTCTGCTCCGGCGAGATGTAGCGAAGAGTGCCCTGCAGGTGGGTGCGGTTGGAGGACGTGGGGTTCTCTTCATTGAGCGCCGTCGACAGGCCGAAGTCGATGAGGCGAACCTCGCCCGTGGTGGGGTTGCGCACGATGTTGCTGGGGTTGATGTCCTTGTGGAGGACGCCGTGCTCGTGGGTGTCGACGAGCGCGCGGCAGACGGCGACGGCGACGTCGAGCCGGGCCGCGAGGTCGAACTCCGGGTCGTCGAGTTGGCCGTCGAGAGCGGAACCGCCGAAGTCGTCCTGGACCAGCGCCCAGCGCCTTTGATCGGTCTCGAACGCGCGAGCGACGACCACGTGGTCGGAGCGGACCGACGCCAGGAGCTCGTACTCGTGGCGGAATCGGTCGACCTGCGCCGGGGACGGATGGACCTGCCGCAACACCTTCAGCACGACCGGCCGCCCGTCGGGAGCGTGCCCCCGGATCACGTCCGTGGTCCGCCCTTCGAACAAGCGCTCCCCCAGCGCGTACTGCGCAAGCTGGCTCATGGCTGCACCCTCCCGTGCGGCCCCCCGACGATCACCGCGACGCTAGCACGGTCCGAAGCGGTGGAAGTTGTGGGTTGTTTGGCACACAAGTCCTGTGATTTCAGGAGCTTGAATGCGGCATTGGCCGCCCTCGTCGAGGCTGCGGCCCCCGGAACTCCACGGCGCGGCGCGGCCCGTCAGTCCACCCGCCAGATCTGCCCGTCGCCCGCCAACAGCGTGATCCGGCCCGACTCGGGCCGGGTGACTCCGGTGAGCAGGTCAGTCCCGGCTGGCGCATCGACCACCACGGCTCCGTCCCCCAGGTTCAGCAACGCGGTGTACCCCTCCGCTTCCCAGCGAACGGGCACCTGATCGTCCCGCGCGCCCACCTCCAGGATCGGGCTCGACTCGAAGCCCGACGGGAACGCCAAGGGGTCGACGGGGACGAAGCGTGTGCCCACCAGCTCCAGCAGCTGGGGATCGAGCTGCGCGTCGAGCCGGTCGAGGGGCAGCGCCGGCAGATCGTCGCCCAAAAGCCAGGCGCCCCCGGACACCGCCGCCGCCACCAGCGCGCCGCGCACGTCCTCTTCGTCGAAGGGGTCGCGGACGATGATCCCGTCGGCGTCGTTCCACCACCACACGCCGTTCTGCCACGACCGGCCCGCGGTGCAGCGGGCCGACCAGCGGAGGTACTCGCGGCGCGGGTCCGGGTCGGTCGCGAACGCGATGTCGGCCCCGGACCGGAACGCGTGGAACCAGCCCACGCTGGGCAGCATGGGGGCTCCGCTGGCGAGCAGGGTGGTGTCGCCGTCGACCCCGGCGGCGATGGCTTGCATCGCGAGCCGGTAGGCCTGCAGCCCGGTCATGGGCACGTGCCGCTGGCCCTCCTCCGCGCCGGCGTACAGGAAGTCGAGCTTGAGGTACGTCCAGCCGTCGTCGACTTGCTGGCGGATCTGCTGCGTAAGCCAGTCGGCGGCGTCGGGGTGGGTGACGTCCAGGACGGCGTAGTCGCCGGTGCCCAGGTTCTCGAAGACCTTCTGGGCGCCGTCGAACTCCCGCACCCACCAGTCGGGGTGCTCGGCCCAGGTGGCGGTGGAGCGATCGACGTACAGCGGCGCCATCCAGAGGCCTGGCTCCATGCCCGCCGCGGTGATGTCGGCGGCCAGCTGCGGCATGCCGCTGGGGAATCCGTCGTCGGCCTGCCAGTCGCCCCAGACCCGCTGCCAGCCGTCGTCTACCTGAATCAGATCGACGCCCCCGCGTTCGGCGAGCAGGTCGAGGTTGCTGCGCACGTCGGCTTCGACCACGTCTTCGTAGAACACGTACCAGGTCGACCAGCCCACCTCGGGGCGGGTCCCCAGGGCCGGCGGCGGGTGGCGGGCGGCGACGGCGGCGGCGTAGCGCGCGTGGAGGGCTGAGGGGTCGGGGGCGGCGCCGACGAACAGCGGGGCGAGGTCGATGGACTGGCCAGGGGCGAGCTCGACCGATTCCTCCCGCCCGCCCCAGAGCAGCTGGAGCTCGGGCCCCGGCTGCGCGGCCAACCGGAAGGGGAAACGCTGGGCATCCAGCGCGCCGAAGAGGATCGAGCCGGTGTCTGTGCCGAGCAGGCCGTTCCACCAGCTGGTGCTGGCGTTGTCGCGCAAGAACGAGCCGGTGGTGCCGTCGCCGCCGGCCGCCACGACGGCGTCGTCGCCGACTTCCCAGGGTTCGAGCTCGACGACGCCGGAGAACGACCAGGACTGGTAGCCCTGCTTCCAGAGCCGAACGGGCTCCGTGCCTTCGACTTGCAGGTCGCCTTCGAGCACCAGGCCCGAGAGCACACCGCCTGCGACGCCCCCGGAGACCGAGGGGATCAGGGCGCCGTCCTCCCAGCGGTAGCTCAAATCCAGGTTGCCCGTGCCCAGGAGGCGGGAACTCAACTCGCCCTGGGCGCAGCCCTCCACGCGGAAGGAGACGGCGGTGCCGTCGATGCTGGGTGTCAGGGGAAGCTCGCAGCCGGTGGGCGCCGGCGGGGTGGCGTCGCAGCCCAGGAGTGCCAGCGCCAGCAGCGGGGTGAGTCGTCGCATGGCACTCGTATACACAGGGAGGGCCGCGGGGGGCGCCGGCAAGCCGCGTCAACTGCTGCGCGCGGGGCTCCTGGACCCCGCTTCGACCCTGCGTTGGGGCCAGTGATACGGTCCTCGCGCCCCGCGACCCCCCGCTTCGGCCTTGCATCGGCCCGGCCCAGGACGACCTTCATGAGCTCCAGTCCCCGCGCGACCGTCCAGACGTTCGCCACCCCTGCCCGCTACGGCGTTGTGATCTTCCTGGTGAGCCTGGCGTTGTTGAACGCCCAGGTCAGCGTCACCCGGCTGTTGGCCTACCGGTTCTTCTATCACTTCGTTTTCTTCGTGATTTCGTTGTCGCAGCTGGGTCTCGCGGCGGCGGGGGCCTGGGTCTACGCGTCCCGCAAGAGCGAGTGGAGCGGCCGGGAACTGGTCCGCTGGCTGCTCGGCATGGGGGTGCTGCCGCTGATCGTCCTGGCTTGCTACGGCTGGCTCTCGCCCCAGCCGAACCTCGCCTACGCGAAGGTCGATGGCTCGGTCGCCTACGCGTACCTGGGCGTCATCGCCGTGCTGCTCGTCGCCCTGAACTTCTGCGGCGGCATGGCCATCACCATCCTGTTCACGACCTTCCGCGAGCGGATCGGCGCGCTGTACGCCAGCGACCTGGCCGGCGCGGCCCTGGGTTGCCTGGCGTCGGTGGGCGCGATGGCGACGGCCGGGCCCGTGCGGGCGTTCTTGCTGACCGGGGTCGCGTCGGCGTTTGCGGCGCTCCTGCTGGTGCAGCCGAAGGAGGGGGCCGAGCCCGCACCCGACTCCCGCAAGTCCATGGTCGCGGTCGTCCTGATCCTCGCCCTGCTCGGCGGCGGCGCGGCCTGGCCCCACGTCTTCGACCCCGACATCCGCTTCGCCCACAAGCTCGAAGACATGGAGCGAACGGCCTGGAACCACCTGGCCCGGCTCGATGCCCCCAAGGCCGGCCGCTACGTCATCGACGGCGACGCCTCCACCGACGTGGCCGACTTCAAGACCGCTGTGAACGAGTCGCCCGAGTACATCCTCGCGGCGCCCGATCCCGACGTCGCCATCATCGGCGTCGGCGCCGGCCCCCAGCTGGGCGCGGCCCTGGCTCGGGGCGCCCGCAGCGTGCTCGCCATCGACATCAACCCGACCATCCTCAGCTGGTCCATGAACGAGGACCGCGAGCTCAACGGCAACATGTTCCACCACCCCAAGGTGCAGGTGGTGGTTGGCGAAGGGCGGCACTCGCTGCGCTCCGCCGAGGGCGAGTTCGACGTCATCGTCATGCACGCCATCGACACCTGGACGGCTTCGTCCCAGGGCGCCTACAGCCTCACGGAGAACTTCCTCTACACGAGCGAAGCCATGGGGGACTTCCTGTCGAAGCTCAAGCCGGGCGGGGTCGTCTCCATCCGCCGGTGGCTGTTCTCCCCCCCGCGGGAAAACCTGCGCCTCTTCACCACCGTGTTGGACGCCGTCGCCCAGTCCGGGGCCGAGCGGCCCGTTGACCACGTGGTGGTGCTGTCGCCGACGCCCGCGAGCACCGAGGCCGGCAAGCCGGTGGTCGGGTTCCTCCTGATGTCGAAGTCGCCGTTCAGCGCCGAGCAGTTGAAGCGCCTGGACGACCGCGTCGCCTCCCAGGGCTGGGGCTACCTCTACCGCCCGGGCCAGGCCCTGGACACGCCGTTCCAGGAGTACGCCGCGGCGTCGGACAAGGCAGACTTCCTGGCCACCTACCCCTACATCGTGACCCCGGCCACGGACGCCAACCCCTTCTTCTTCCAGTTCTCGCCGCCCTGGTCGAAGTGGACGAAGCGCGAGATGCACTTCGGGCAGCTGTACGGCAGCAGCTCGACCTTGCTGGTGTTGTGCCTGCTCATGGCGGTGATCCTGACGATCGTGTTGTTGGGCGTGCCCCTGTACGTGCGGCGCGCCGACGTCGCCGGGGACCGGAACATCCGCAGCTCGGTGCTGTACTTCGGCTGCCTGGGCCTGGGCTTCATGGCGTTCGAGCTGCCGGCGATCCAGGTGATGACGCTGTTCCTGGGGCACCCGACCTACGCGTTGAGCGTGGTGCTGCTGGGGCTGCTGGCGGCCGCGGGGGTGGGCAGCACGCTCATGGGGCGCATCCCCAACTCCTGGGGGCCGAAGGCGCTGCTGGGCATCGTGGCCCTGGCGGTGGCGTCCTGGCTCGGGCTGCTGGCCGGCGTGCACGCGTTCATCGACCAGCCCGACGCGGTGCGGTTCGGCGTGACGCTGCTCTACGTGTTCGCCATCGGCGTGCCCCTGGGCATGCCGTTCGTGTCCGGCATTCGCCTGCTCCCCGAGGACCGGCCCCATCAGGTGGCCTGGGCGTGGGCCGCCAACGGCGCCAGCGCGGTCATCGGGTCGTGCTTGCTGATGATCCTCATGGTCTGGGGCGGCAGCGGCGCCGCCTTCGCCGTGGCCGCCGTCTGCTACGCGCTGGCCTGGGTCGCCCGAGGTCGGCTGGCGTCGACCAGCGCCGCGATGAGTTCGGGAGGCTGACCGGGCTTCGACGCCCCCCCGCCTGACCGGGGGTGCCTCCGTGGGCGCCTCGCTACCCTGCCGCCATGACCAAGCCCACCCTGCTGTACTTCGATTTCCCCGGCGGCCGCGGCGAAGCCTCGCGCCTCGCCCTTCACCTGTCGGGGGTCGACTGGATCGACGACCGCTTCTCGGGCGACTGGCCCAGCAAGAAGGGGACGACGCCGTTCGGCGCGCTGCCCGTGCTCACCATCCCGGGCAAGGGGGAGCTGTCCCAGTCCAACGCCATCCTCGAGTTCGTCGGGCGCGGCCACGGCCTGCTGCCCAGCGACCCCTTCGAGGCCGCGCGCCACGTCGCGGTGATGAACGCCGTCGAGGAGCTGCGGGCCGAGGCCGGCAAGACCGGGGTCAAGGACGAAGACGAGAAGAAGGCCCTGCGCGACGCATTCGTCGCCGGCTACCTCGCGCGGTGGGCCGCCAACTGCGAAGCCCAGGTCCAGGGACCCTTCGTCGGGGGCGACGAACTGTCGGTCGCCGACCTCAAGCTGTTCGTGGCCTTGAGCTCCTACACCCGCGGTGTCTACGACCACATCCCGGCCGATGTCTTCGACGGCTACCCGAAGTTGACCGCGCTCTTGGCGGCGGTGGCCGCGCACCCCGGTGTCGCTGCCTGGTACGCCCGCGGCTGACTCGGGCGCTCAGCACCCGGCCAGGGGCGCCAGGGTGGCGTCCGAGCAGGGGTCGCCGATGTCCACCCACAGCTGGTAGTCGGGCACGGGGGCGCCGAGGAGCCCGCGAACGCACACCGTCCAGGTCCCCGTCGCCGACAGGGTGCGGGCGGCCTCGTGGATCTCGGGGTCGAGCCGGCTGCAGCCCCGCCCCGGGTCGGGCCAGGCCGTCGCGACGTCGTCGCCGTCGGGATCGACCAGCTGAATCATCACTTCGGCCGGGCACCCGTCGGCGCTGGCGACGTCGGCTTCCAGGAACGCCCCCGCTCGCGCGGTCACCGAGAAGCAATCGACGTCGCCGTCGTGCAGCTCGGCGCCGATCTCCAGCGACTCCCCCAGGGGGTTGGCGAGCCGGGGGTGGTCGTTGTCTTCGGCCTCCCAGGGGCCGGTGGGCAACACCGGGGCGGGGTCGTCGACCGAAGGAGTCCCTTCGGGGACGGCGCCGTCGACGACCGGAAGACCGCAGCCGGTGAGCAGGACAAGCCAGAGCCAGCGCATTCGTCAGCCCTCCAACAGGCGCGGCAGGCGCTCGCCCACGGCGTGAAGCAGCGCGTCTTCGTGCCCGTCGATGCCGGCCAGCTCCCGCAGCGCGGCGTGCACGTGGCCCGGGGTCAGCCGAACCCCGTCTTCGTCCAGCTGCAGCGACTCGGGGTCGATGGTCCTCGCCCGCTGGCGCTCGTCCGACGCGCCGACGACGCGGCCCCCCACGATCCCGGGGCCCATGGCCAGCATCGACGTCACCGGCCAGTGGTCCTTGCCGTTGCCGCTGTTGAAGCCCGGCGTTCGGGCAAAGTCCGAGCCCACCACCACGATCACGCGGTCGGCGAGCCCCTGGCGCTCGGCCTCGTCGACCACGAACTCGACCCCCGCCAGCAGCTGCTGCATGCGCGGCGTGTGGCGGTTGTCGTGGTCGCCGTGGGTGTCGAAGCCGCCCAGCGCGAGGCTCGCGCAGGCGCTCACCCCGGACTTGAAGCACGCCATCGCCACCTGGGCCTGCGCCTCCAGGCCGCCGTTGGCGAGGTCGTCGGGCAGCGCATCAGCCAGGTCCCGCAGCTCGTTGTCGAGGCTGCGCGCCTCCCGCAGCACCTGCATCGCCCGCCGCTGTCGGGGCAGCGTGGTCCGGTCCAGGAGGGCGGCCAGCCGGACGTCGCGCGCCGCCGCCAGCCGGGCGGTCGTCGCCGGGCCGAACAAGGCGCTGCCTTCGTTGCCGGGGTCCAGGCGCTCGGGCCACGCCAGCGCCAGCAGGTCCTCGGTGTCCGTCAGCCGCGTGTTGGCGACGAGCCCCGCTGCCTCCGTGTAGCCCCCGTTGGCGAGGTAGGCCAAGGACGGCGGCTCCGGCAGCGTGCCGGCCACCAGCGCCCCCAACGACGGCTGCGTGGGGTCGGTGCTGCCGCTCCAGACATGCCGCGTCCCCACGCTGTGGCTGTTGGTGCCGGTGTCCAGCCCGTTCATCACCAGGAGGTCGTCGCCGAAGCGGTCGAAGAACTCCAGCACGAAGTCCAGGGGAGGCAGGCGGAAGGGCCCCGCCTCCACGATCTCCGAGGCCAGGAAGCGGTTCACGGGGTCGGGGTCCGCCTCCGACAGCGCGCCCTTGGGGTCGCACAGCAGCGTGGGGTCCCAGCCGCCGCTTGCGTGCACGAAGACCCAGAATGGGCCGTCGTAGCGCTCGCGGCCGTAGGCGAGGCTGGTCATGGCGGGCGTGAGCCCGAGCGTCAGCCCGGCGGTGCCCGACAGCTTGAGGAAGGTGCGTCGATCCATGGTGGGTCCCATCACTCGTAGAGGAAGCGGTAGTCGGTGAGCAGCCAGGCGGTGACCGCCATCCAGGCGCGGACGGTGCCGTCGGGGTCCGACTCGATCCGGCGGTCCGCTGGCAGCTGGGCCTCGGTGGTGAAGTCCCGCGTGGCGCGGCAGCGGCTGGGCAGCTGCTCCGACAGCTGGTCGCTGGCCAGGAGGTCGCGGTGCTCGCGCCACGCTTCGAGCCAGAGGCCGTAGCCCGCGTCGACGTCGGGGTGGTTGGCGGCCACGGACTCGCCGAGCAGTCGGTCGAACAGGAACACCAGGTTGTCGCGGATGCCCTGTTCGACCTCGGGGACGGCGAAGCCATCGGGCGTCTCGGGGACGTGGGTTCGCTCCACGAGGGGGAACAACCGGCGCTGCTCGGCGGCGAGCACGAAGTCGGCGGGAACGGTGGCGCAGGCGACCTCGGTGGCCATGCGCAACCCGACGCTCACCATGACGCCGTCGGGCTCGCGCAGCCGCTTCGTCACGGCGTTGCTGTCGATGCCGCCAAACAGCAGGCGGTACCGGTCCAGCAGGTAGCGGTCGTCGTCGACGTCTCGCTGCCAGGGGCGGCCCACGATGGCTTCGATCTTGCGGTCCAGTCGCTCGGGTGACAGCCGCTGGGCCATGCCTGCCTGGTGCAGGACCCCGGCGCTGCCGTCGACGTGGTCCTGCGCCCGGAACCACCAGGACTGCACGGCCTCACGGACCAGCGCGGTGTAGCTCCAGTCCGCCCGCAGGACGCCGGCGAGCTCCGCCACGAGCTCGTCCTGCCGCGCCAACGCCGCGCGCCGGACGGGGTCATCGCCGGCGGTCTGCGCAGTGAGCAGCGGGATGTCGGTCAGCCCGACCAGCACGGTCCGCACCGTCGCGGTGGCGAAGCGGGGGTCGTCGGCCGCCTGCTGGGCGAGCCACTGCAGGGAGTTGGGCAACTCGGCCGAGGGCATGTCGACGTCGCCGAACCCCGGCGGGCGCATCTCCTCGTGCCAGCCCTCCTCGAACGGTTCCCACCGGCCGAGGTCGTCCCAGTTCTGAAACGCGCCGGCGACGGGGTCCATGACTGCGTGGCAGACCGAGCAGGTGGGGTCGTTGCTGGTGGGGTTGTGCACGGTCGACTCGTTGGCGTCGATGGGGCGCTCGGCCAAGGCGAGGAGGTCCGTCGCCAGGAACCGGTCGAAGAAGATCCGGGCGCGGTGGCGGTTGCGGTTCGTGTCGGTGGTGGGGAACCGGGCGAGGAACGCCGGGGTGGTGAGCACACCGGCGTGGGGGTGGTCGGGGATGGAGGCCGCGAAGAAGCGCTCCTGGGCCGGGTCGTCCACGTCGGGCAGGTCCCCGGTGACGCCCAGGCTGACGGCGCTGTAGCCGTTGACGACGGTCCAGTCGGCGGTGAGCAGCTCGCGCCAGTCGCGGCCCTCGCGAACGATGCGGCCCAGGATCTCCAGGGGCTCGCGAGCCAACGCGGCGTTGCTTCGGCTCCGCATGCGGTTGCGGACGTTGCCGTCGAACCCGTCGAACCAGTAGGCGTTGGGGAAGCGGTCGTACTCGAGCAGATCGAGGGCGTCGTCGCCGGGCAGGAATCGGTCCGTCAGCAGCCGGTCGTTCCAGAGCTCGACGGTGTTGTCGACGAAGGCCTCTTCGGCCAGGAGTGCATCGAGTGCGGAGGGGAGGGAGAGCGCGCCCTCGCGCAGCGCCTGAAGTTCGTCGGGCCGCGGGAGCCGACCGGCCAACAGGAGCGAGGCCTTGCGGAACGTGAGCGCCGGGGACATGAGGACGAGCTGCCCGTCGGCGTCGGGGCCGTCGGCACACGACGTGATGGGGGCGTCCAAGCGCCGCACGAACTCCCGCAGGAGCGCCATCTCGTCGGAGTTCGAGGCGAGGACCGAGCCGCCGCCGTGGTCTTCGCGGCCCAGGGGCTTGAGCAGGACGAGCGAGGTGCCGTCGCGCTCCAGGCCGGCCAGGTCCGCCAGGGTCGCGCGGTCGCGGTCGTTCCGGTCGGGCAGGGCCGCAGAAGCGAGGAGGAAGCTGCTGTCCGCGCCTGCTCCGCCGGCGCTGTGGCAGCCGGAGCACACGGGTTCCAGCACCTGGGCCTGCACCTGGTCGCGGAAGAAGGCCTCGTCGGTGAGGCATTCGCGGGCTGCCGGTTGGCAACCCACCCCAAGCAGGAGGGTCAGGGCACTGAGGGTTCGAAGTCGAGCCACGGATCACACCGTCATGGCTCGGCACCTCCCCCCTCCCAGGGCGAAGCCGCGGCGAATTGCCGTCTCGCAGTCACCCTGGTGAGCCTCGGGGAGGCCGGCCAACGAATCGTCGCCGTTGGCCCTCACGATTGGCCGGGGCCGGCCCGGTCGGGTCACGTTTGAGAATCCATCGAATGAACGGTGACCGGGGATCGTACCTTCAGCGGAGGTCCGATGAAGACTCGACTCGCTCCGTTCCTTGCTCTCCTGTTTCTCGCCCCCGCGGCGGCGCTGGCCGCTCCCCCGCTGACGTTTCCCAACGGCACCGTCATCGACGACGTGAAGGTCCACGCGCCGGAGGTGGGCTACATCCTCAGCCGCAAGCGCAACGAGGACCTGGAGCTGGTGCAGCTGCGCCAGCCTCTGCTGCCGGAGATCTTCCGGTCGGTGGACGACTCGGCGTTTGGGCCGCAGCGCCGCTGACGGGTCCGCGGGTTCGCTGACGCCGCGGGACGCTGCCCTCACCGCAACGCGTTGATGGCTTCTCGGGTGGCGGCTTCAATGGAGCCCGCCGTGTGCGAATCGGACGCCGCGATCGTTTGAATCCATTGGGGGAAGCCCGCGGGATCCAGCGCCTGCACCAGCAGCGCCTGCCCGGCGCCGTACTTGTAGAACGGCTCGCTCGTCGTGGCGCGCAGCGACGTCAGGACCTCGGCGTCGGTCGCGCCACCGGCGTCGCGCAGCATCGCCCAGGCCGCGTATTCGGCGAGCCCCTCCTCCAGCTCGAGGATCGCTTCGGCGTGTTCGCAGTCGATCGAGCTGCCGTCGGCGGCCGTCACAGGGGTTCCGGCCAGGTCCAGGCGCCGCAACCCACGAGCATCCCAGAACCCGTCGTACTCCTCGAGCGCGCCCGGCAGGTCGCGGGCCCAGGCCGCCTCCAAGGCGTTGGCCAGGCGCGTCTGCTCCATCACCGCGTCGGCGTAGCAGTTCGGAAGCTGCGACCGGTTGGGCTGCTGATCCCAGCTGGGCCAAGGGTGCTCGGGCCGACCGAACCAGGCCGGGGCCTGAACATCGACGTGGAAGCCCTCGTGGACCGCGATCTGCAGGTGGCTGAGCGCGGAGACCGGAAACCCGACCCCCGTGACTTCGTGGGCTGGGAGGAACGTGGCTCGATCCACGCCGCTGTCGGTCAACCAGTCGACCCACTCGGCGGGCTGCTGGCTCGCGCCCCCGAGCGGCTGCACCCAGTCGGGGCCGTCGGTCCAGGGGAGCTGGTACCCGAACAACGGGGTCAACATGCTCGGAGGCTCCGGCAGGAGCCCGTAGGCGCGGACTTCACCTCGGTGGAGCACCGCGCAGGTGCCGGCGTCGACCTCGGCGAACAGCACGGTGGCGAAGGCGTCGGCCTCGTGGTCGGCCCAGTACGCCGAGTCCAGCCCCCCCACGGCGTCCAGCCCGGCGAGCAGGTCGGCGGTCCAGGGGTCCTGCAGCGCGTCTTCGCACTCCCCCGGAACCGCGGGGGGACCGGGTTCGCCGACGCTGTCGTCGTCGTCGGTGGGGCCTTCGCAGGCGGCGAGAGCCAACAACAGCAAGGGGAGCCAACGCATGGCCGCAGCTTGCCACCGCGTCGTCGGGGCCCCGTCTGGGCGCACCCTCTTGGAAGTTCCATCGCCGCCCGCGGTATGACAGAGACGTGAAGCTCATCGCTCATTGGTCCCGAATCACCTGGCTGTTCCTGTGGTTCATCCCGGCCACCGTGATCTGCTCGAGCCTGGCGGTGTTCGCGACCGCGCTGAAGCTGCCGCGGAGGCTGGCGGATCACGGCTACCAGCGGTTCGGGCAGGCCGTGATGATCGGGGCCGGCGTGCGCCTGCGTGTGGTGGGGCGGGAGCACCTGCCGAAGGACGCACCGCCGTCGGTCCTGGTCTGCAACCACGAGAGCAACCTGGACGCGCCGGCGCTGGTCTACGCCCTGGAGCCGCGGTCGGTGCGCAGCGTGATCAAGGCCGAGCTGTTGAAGGTGCCGGTGCTGGGCTGGGGACTGGCGAACTCGGGCTGCGTGGCCGTGCAGCGGGGCAAGGGAGCGGCCAAGGACAACGCGACACTCATCGAGCGGGCGAGCCGAGAGCAGCCGTCGGACCTGATCTTCTTCGCCGAAGGCACCCGGTCCGAGGACGGGGTGCTCAAGACGTTCAAGAAGGGCGCATTCCACCAGGCGGTCAACACCGGTCGGCCCATCGTGCCGATGGCCCTGGGGGGCGCCATCGAGTGCCTGCCGCCGCACACGATCCGACCCTTCCCGGGGCCGGTGTTCCTGGTGATCGGCGAGCCGATCTCGGTCGAGGGGCTCGGGCCCGACGACGTCGAAGCCCTGCGAGACCGGACGTGGGAGGCCGTGGCCGCCCTGCGGCAGCAAGCGTTGAAGCTGGCGGAGTCGCCGCGGTACGAGGGCGACTGATGGGGCCGCGGTCGCCTGTGGTTCCTGGCAGGACCGGTAGAGTCGGGTCTTCTCGGGGGGGAATTCGGAGATGTCCATGAGCACCACCGTTGTGGTCCTCGCGCTGCTCGCTGTCCTGCTCGTCGTCGTCTGGTTCGTCGTTCGCCCTCCTGCGCCCGAGCCCAAGGCCGCCCGGCCCGTGGCGCCCCCGGTGGAGGGGGCCCGCCGGAACTGGCTGATCGAGGTCGCCCCGGAGGGTCCCCGGAGCTGGCACATCGGGACGCGGTCCGAGACCATTGGCCGGTCGCCCGCGAACTTCGTGCAGCTCGACTGCGACGGGGCATCGCGGGCTCACTGCGACATCGCGGGCTCCGCCGACGGCGCCGTCCTGACGGACCGTTCGAGCAGCAACGGCACCCGCGTCAACGGGGATCTCGTGACCCGGTGGGACCTCTCGGACGGCGACGTCATCAGCATCGGTGCGGCGGAGCTGACGTACCGGGCCCAGGGCGAGTTCGAGGGAGAGGTTCTCGACGTGGCCCGCGCGACCGACAGCGGGAGCTACGAACAGACCGGAATGCTCACCACCGTCGACGTCGAGCGCCTGATGACGGCCGCGGAGCTGCAGGAGAAGCACGACGGGGACGTCGCCGCTGCCGCCGCCGAGCCGGGCGTGGACGAGCCGACGATGGAGCGGCTGCTGAACCTCGCACCGGAGAAGCCGAACTCCGACGGCTAGAGGCCGGGGGAGTGCTCGGCCGCTGCAATCGGCGCCGGCTCCAGGCGACGCAGGGCGGCGCTTGAGGCACCCTCCGCGCCGTGAGCGCCATCCCCCGCCTTGTGGCCTGGTACGTCTTCGCGGTCGGCTCGATCGGCGCGCTGCACCCGTTCTTCGGGTTGGCCCTGGATCGCTCGGGTACCCCCGACGTCGCCAAGACCCTGCTGTTCGCCATCTTCCCGGCGGCGTTCCTGCTGGCTGGGCCGCTGTGGGGGTGGGTCGCTGACCGGACGGGCAAGCCGGCGCTGGTGCTGCGCCTCGCGTCGATCCTGACCGCCCTGGGGGCGCTGGGCATGGCCCTCGCCCCGGACTGGCGGTGGATGCTGCTGCCGGCGGCGATGCTCGCCTTGTGCCGGGCACCGCTGCTGGCGCTGGTGGACGTGCTGACGGTGCGCACGCTGGACGACCGTGCCGAGTCCTACGGCCGCCTGCGGCTCTGGGGATCCGTCGCGTTCGTCGTCGCGGTCTGGTGGATGGGACGCCTGGTGGACGCGCATCCGCGGGCGCCGATGATCGGCGGCGCCGTGCTCTTGGGCGGCGCAGCCCTGGTGGCCCTCACGCTGCCCGCCCCGCCGAACGATGCGCTGGCGACCAAGCCCGACTTTCGAACCCTGATGCGGCACCCGGTGCTGCTGCCGCTGTCGGTGATCGGGCTGCTGCACGGCCTGACGACGTCGGTCTACGACTACCTGTTCTCCATCCACGTGGACCGCATCGGGCTCGAGCCGTGGGTGACGTCCTACGGCTTCGTGTCGGGCGTCGGGGTCGAAGTCGTGGCGATGGCGTTTGCGCCGTTCCTGCTGCGTCGGTTCGGGGCGGTGCCGCTGATGATCGCGGCCGTGTGCAGCGGACCGCCGCGCTGGCTGATCACCGCGCTGTGGCCCGAAGCGATCCCCCAGATCGCGGCCCAGGCGCTGCACGGGATCGGGTTCGGCTGCTGGTGGATCGGCAGCATCTCCCTGCTCGCCGAGCGCGCGCCCGAGGGCATGAGGAACTCGGCGCAGGCCGTCTTCATGGCCGCCTGCTACGGCGTCGGCCCGCTCGTCGCCATGCTGATGGCCGCAGTCGTCCTGCCCCGCTACGACTCGCCGACGCTGTTCCTGATCAACGCCGCCATCGCGGCGGTGGCCTCGGTCGGGGCGGTGCGGTACTTCCGGCGGTTCTGAGGGGGGTGGTCAAACCACCCGCCCCTTCCACTGAACCCCCTTGCGCAGGCCGAGGCCCCGCAGGGTGCTGTCCACCACGATCCCGCTGACCAGCAGTGCCGCCAGGGGCTGCAGCAGCACCGCCCAGAACGGGGCCTGGGTGAAGCCGGCGCGGCGGACCCAGGCGCCGAAGCCGAGGATCGTGCACACCGTCACGCCCGCGGCGATGGCGCCGGGGATGTCGCCGCGCCACGCCAGGTACGGCACGGCCGCAAACGGGAGGACCGACGTCGTGAGGAGGTAGCCGATGGTCGCGAGCAGCAACGCCACGTTGCCTTTGCCCGCTGTGTAGAAGTTCTTCGTGAAGCCGTTCCAGACCGCCCGCAGCGAGTCGTACATGCGGACCCGCATCAGGCCGACGCTGAAGAGCAGGACGTAGCGCAGCGAGCCGACGGGCTCGTGGAACTTCACCGCCCGGCCCAGGGACACGTCGTCGACGACGGACTCCTTGATGGCCTCGTGGCCGCCGACCTGGTCGTAGGCCGAGCGCGCGATGAGGATGAACTGGCCGTTGGCGAGGCAGTCGTCGCGGGCGGGGTCGTTGACTCGCGAGCGCGGCGCCGACAGGGCGATGAGGTCGCCCATGAACGGCATGAGCACGTGCTCCCAGAAGGACTTCGTCTCGAGCTGGCCGAACCAGCTGACCATGTGCGCGCCGTGGTCGCGGGCCTTGCCCATGGCCACCGACAGGGCGGACGGCGTCAGCCGCACGTCGGCGTCCACGAAGAGGAGCCAGTCGCCCTGCGCCTCCCCTTGAGCCCGCCAGCACGCCGCCGACTTGCCCATCCACCCCGGCGGGGGCCCGTCGCCCAGCACGATCTTCAAGCGTTCGTCCCCGTTGGCGGCGGCGCGGGCGACGTCGGCGGTGCCGTCGCTGCTGCGGTCGTCGATGAGGATGAGCTCGACGAGGTTCGGGTAGTCCTGGGCGAGCACGTCGGCGACGACTCCGGCGATGACTTCGGCCTCGTCGCGGGCGGGGATGCAGACGGAGACCCGCGGCGCGTGTGCCAGCTCGCGGGCGTCGGCCGGTGTCGCCGACCACGTGGCGGCGCGAACGCGACCGCGGGCCACCAGGATCCGCATGGCCCAGTACCAGGTCAGGAAGCTCATCCCGATCACCCAGGCGTTCATTGAGCCTTCCCTCGCTTCGTCAGGCGCCCGCCGCGGATCGTCAGCGTCTCGCCGCCGGCGTCGAGCACGTCGATCTCTTCGTCCAACCGGGCCAACAGGTGGTCCGGGTTGCCGGTGATGATCGCGTTGGACGGCAGCATGCGCCCGGGCGCCACCGTCACTCCGGCGCCGACGACCGTGCCGTGGCCTACGTCGCAACCCAGGAACCGGGTGCCCGTGTCCAGCAGTCCGTCGTGCCCTTCGACCCGGATGTGGCTGCCGAAGCGCACGTCCGTGAACCACGACGCTGAGGTCGTCGCTGCCTCCCGGCCCAGCACGCTCGCCTGCATGATCGGCTGCGCCGAGTGGGCGCCCTCCATCAGCACGACCCCGAAGACGTAGCACTGCCGCGCGACCCGGGCCCTGGGCCCCACGATGGCGAGCTGCACGTGGGCGGCGTCCTCGATGGTGACGCCGTCGCCGATCACGCTGCCGCGCACGATGGCATAGGCGCCGACTTCGACCCCTGACCCGAGCTGACTCGCTTCCACGATGGCGGTGGGGTGGATGCGGCAGCCTTTGCCGATGCGGCTGAAGAGGCGCCGGGGACCGGGTCGGAACCGTTCGTACAGGTAGCGCAGCGCGAGCAGGATCTTCGGCTTGCCCATGGCGGCCACGAAGCTGGAGCCCAGGGCCGCCAGGTTCGCTTCCAGCAACAGCGAGCGGTGGGTCAGGTGGATGCCCAGGCGCCGGCTGGCCGCCATGGTCATCGTCCCGGCCTCGGCGTCGTCGGCCCAGGCGCGGGGCACGGGCACTTCGCGGGCCTCCTCCCGCGGATCCACCACGACGCACTCGGCGGTTGCCGCGGCCGCCAGCAGCTCGTCGGCCGATGCTCCGTCGAAGCCCGTCATCAACGGCAGTCGAACCGACTCGTCGGGCCCCGGCGGCAGCAGGCTCCGCCCCCGCAGGCGCTTGCTCGCGTGGCTGCCGGCGACGCAGGCCACGCGCACTTCACCGCCCGCGGCGTCCACAAACGCAGACACGAACGCCGCGTTCACGAACAGATCGTCCGTCGCGGAGACGTCGAACTCCCCCAGCGCCTCGGTCAGCCACGCCTCAGCCGACCGCAGCAGCACCGGCCAGTCAGCCGGGCGGTCGCCCCAGGGGGCCGGGCGGTGTTCGGTGGGGAGGACGCGCGCCATCGCCGAAACGGTAGCGGAACCGGCCGCGGCACCGGTCAGCGCAGCGAGATCCGCTCCCGCCGCAGCCGATGTTGGTCGTCGAAGAGGGCGCGCAGGCTGCCGAAGACCGCGAGTCCGGTGCCCGCCGCGGTGGCCGCCGCGATGAGGAAGAGGATCAGCAGCTGGTAGCGGGCTGCGGTGCCGGGGTCGACGCCGCCCAGGAGCTGCCCCGTCATCATCCCCGGGATGGTCACGAGCCCCACGACGGTCATGGAGTTGAGGATGGGGATCATCCCGGCGCGCAGGGCCTCGGCGGCCACGGGGCGGGCGGCTTCGGATCGGGTCGCCCCCAGCGCCAGGGCCAGATCCACCCGCTCGGCTCCTTCGTCGAGCTCCTGCAAGCACCGGTCGAGCCCCAGCGAGATCCCCGTCAGCGCGTTGCCCAGGATCATGCCCAGCAAAGGGATCAGGTAGCGGGGCGCCCACCACGGCTCCACGCCGATGAGCACGGTGGTCGCCAGCCACGCCGTCGACCCACCGGCCACCGCCAACGCCACGAAGCCCACCGAGTCGATCCCCGTGTACCGCCGCTTGCTGCGCCGCACTCCGGCCCGCGCGGCCAGCACGATCATCAAGAAGCACCAGCCCGCCACCGGCTCCCACCGGTCCCAGCCGAAGATCGACTCCAGCACCAGGCCCAGGAGCGCCAACTGCGCCGCTGCCCGCACCGCGGCCACCGCGATGGTCCGCTCCAGGCCCAGCCGCAGGGCCACCGACAGCCCGGCGTTCAGCAGCAACAGCGCCGCCGCCCCGGCCAGCTGCATCCAGCCCAGTTCCAACGGACCGTTCATGGGGTCCCCAGCTCCAACACGTTCGTGGCCACCCGATCGGCCTGGGCTGCGTCGTGGGTGACCCAGACCGCGGTCCGGCCGCTCAGGGTCGCCTCCACGGCGGCCGTGGCTTCGTCGTCCAGGGCCGAGGTGGGTTCGTCCAGCAGCAGCACCTCGGGGTCTCCGCACAGCCCCAACGCGAGCAGCGCGCGCTGCCGCTCGCCGCCGGACAAGCGCGACCAGGGCTGGTCCCACGTCGATGGGGGCAGCCCCCAGCCTTCGGCGATCCCGACGGGGTCCCGCCGGGCGTTGCCCGTACGAAACGTCCCCACCCGCGCCAGGAACTCCGCCGGCGTGCCCTGCAGCGCCGGCGGGGTCTGAGGCACGTAGGCCACCCGCCGCCGCCACCACGGAGCCCCGATGTCCGCGGGCCCTCGCTCCCCCAGCGTCACCCGGCCTTCGTCCGGTGCGTCCAGCCACGCGAGCAGCCGCAGCAGGCAGGTCTTGCCGCAGCCGCTGGGCCCCCGCACGACGAGCACATCGCCCCCCGCCACCGAGAGATCGAGTCCTCGGAACAGCCAACGGTCGTCCACCCGGCGACCCAACCCATGTGCGCTCAACGTCACGATCGAAGCGTCGCACAGCCAGCACCCGACAGTGCGACACTGCCGCCATGCGCTCCCTCCCCTGGCTGCTCCTCCTCGCCCTCCTCGTCGGCTGCCCGTCCCCCCCGGACGACGACGACACCACCGACGACGACGACGCCACCGACGACGACGACGCGGCCGACGACGACGACGCGGCCGACGACGACGATGCGGCCGACGA
>Ga0055584_100000504_pt1 | contig 37086 bp, 34 predicted proteins | sample OSDHelmetaG_FD_58716 | JGI IMG/M metagenome (GOLD analysis project Ga0055584, IMG submission 58716) | Pelagic marine sediment microbial communities from the LTER site Helgoland, North Sea, for post-phytoplankton bloom and carbon turnover... | ecosystem: Environmental > Aquatic > Marine >...
CATTTTTGTCCTTGGAATTCAAAACAACCTCTAACTATTGCTGTTGAAACTTCTTTTGCTTTTGCAGATTTATGAGCAATTATAAAATCTTTTCCACCAGTCTCACCTACAACTCTTGGATAAGATTTATAAAAATTAATATTGTTTCCAATCTCTTTCCATAGGTGTTTAAAAACTCCTGTACTTCCTGTAAAATGTAATCCAGCAAAATCTTTATCTTTAAATATAACATCTCCTGCATCTGGCCCATCAACAAAAATTAAATTAATGACTCCATCAGGAAGTCCAGCTTCTTTAAAGACATCCATAATTATTTTAGCTGAATAAATTTGAGGATATGCAGGCTTCCATATGACGGTATTTCCCATTAAAGCTGGACTAGCACATAGATTTCCTGCAATTGAAGTAAAATTAAAAGGACTTATAGCAAACACAAAACCCTCAAGAGGTCTATAATCTAATCTATTCCACATTCCATCTGAAGATTCAGGTTGATTTTTATATATTTCTTCCATGTATGAAGCATTAAAATTTAAAAAATCAATAAATTCACATGCAGCATCTATTTCAGCTTGATAAATATTTTTAGATTGACCAAGCATAGTTGAAGCGTTAATTTTTGATCTATAAGGTCCAGCAATTAACTCTGCTGCTTTAAGAAAAATTGAGGCCCTACTTTGCCAGCTCATTGACCCCCAATTATTTTTTGCTTTTTTAGCTGATTTAATAGCCATTTTTACATGAGATTTATCACCTTCATAGAAATCTCCAAGATGAAGATTGTGATCATGAGGTGCAGTGATTTTTATCTTCTTTTCTGTAGTAATTTTTTTTCCATCAATAATCATTGGAATATTGATCGGTTTTCCCTTCATCTTATTAAGTGTATTAACTAGATTTTCTTTTTCTGCTGATCCCTCCCTATATTCTTTGACTGGTTCATTTATAGGTATTGGTATTTCAAAATATGCGTTTTTCATAGTTTATTTTAAAGTTTATTTCCAAGTTTTTAATTCAATTTTATTTTTTGCTAGTTCTCTATTAGAATACATTGTATCATAAGTTTCTAAATCTTTTTTAAGTTGATCATCTTTATCTAAAAATTCAAATATCTGATCAATAATATCAAGAGCTTCTTCTCTTAAAGAGTAGAAAATAAATTGATCTTCATTCTTTGAATTTAGTAATCCTGAATTTTTTAGGTAATAAATATGTCTCGAAGTTTTAGTTTGAGTGAAGTTAAGAATCATTTCAAGATCAGATATTGAAACTTCTTTTTTCTTTGATAAAATATTTAAAATTCTTATTCTAGACACATCTGAAAAAGATTTAAATATTGTTTTGCCATATTCAATATTAAATTTTTTTAATCTCATAGATGTTAAATATTGTTATTAGAAACTATTCTAAATAAAAAAAACATATTTATTAAGTAATTTAGCATGTTATTTAAAAAATAACATTGTAACATGACACTTAATAAAACTTTAATCTTAAATTTAATTGTTATCATTTCTTTAACAATTGTTTTTGATTCCTTCTCTCAGGGTCAAAAAAAAATAATTCAGCTTTCAGGTGTTGTTGTTGGACAAGATAGTATTTCAGGTGTAGGAGGTGTTCATGTATATGTACCAAAAGCTGGTAGAGGTACTACTTCTAATCCCTATGGATATTTTGCTATGCCAGTATTGGCTGAAGATAGTATAATAGTTAGTGCAATAGGATACCAGAAACAAAGTTTTATAATGCCTGGAGATAAAGGTGTATCTGTTACCCTTTTTATTGAGTTAAAACCAGATACTACTATCTTACCAGAGCTTGAAATTTTCCCATATCCTACTGAGGAACTATTCAAAAAAGCTGTTTTAGCTGTTGAACTTCCAAATAGGAGGGACATTGAGAATCTAGAAAAGTCACTCGATAAAGATTTATTAAGGAGAATGTACAATAATGAGCCAATGAGCGCTAATATGAATTATAAATATTTTATGGATCAGCAGATGATGGCAACATCAACTAAATATCAACTTCCATCAAACCCTTTACTTAATCCTTTTGCATGGGTTAAATTTATTAAAGCAATAAAAAGAGGAGATTTCAAAAGAAAAGATTAATTACAATTCGATTGAATCATAGTATAGTTAATAATTTCATAATCTATTCTCATAGCATTATACCAATCATTACAAGCTGATTCTTTGTCTCCTAAATCATATTTAATTGTCCCCCTATTAATATAATATTTAGCATTATTTGGATTTAATTGAATAGCTCTATTTAAATTTTTTAAAGCTTGAATACTATTACCCATTATAAAATTTGAAAACCCTTTCTCAAAAAAAACAATATCTTTTTTATCATTAATTTGTATTGCTGAGTCATAGTAAATTATTGACATTTCATTCCTATCAAGAAAGGAATAGGAGTGCCCTAAATAGAAGTAATATTCAAAATTTCTATCTTTTTTCTCAACTTTATTAAGAATTTCTATAGCTTTTTGGTACTTACCTTTATTATATATTCTAATTCCTTTTTCTAAAATATTTATATTCATATTAATAGATAGAAAAATGAAAGCCACACTTATAATCATAGTAGCTCTGACAAGAATCGAACTTGTATCTAAAGTTTAGGAAACTTCTATTCTATCCATTGAACTACAGAGCCATTCAACAAAAATAAATTTCATTTATAAATAAACAATATAATTATTAGCTTTAAGTTTCATTGAAAAAATCACTGCATGGCCGAAGAATTTAAAAAAAAGAAAGACGAAATATATAAGTTAGTTTTGGAATTTGAAATGAAGATGAAGAATGATATTGATATTTATTATGATTCTGAGTCTTATGAAAAAATCACCAAATGGTATATAGATAATCATAAGTTTAAGTTTGGTCTTAAAGCTGTTAATTTTGCATTGTCACAACATCAATTTTCTTCTGATTTATTAATTCAAAAAGCTAATATACTGATAGCTCTTCAAAAATTTTCTGATGCCTTATTTTCTTTAGAAAGAGCTCATTCACTAAATCCTACTGATGAAAATATATTTATATTAATGGGTCAGGTTAAAATAATTCTTGCAGAGTATAAAGGTGCCATATCCCTATTGAATGATGCACTTCAATACTCCGAAAATAAAGACGAGATAAATTATCAAATTGGTTTAGCATATCAATCTCAAAAAAAGTTTAAAGAAGCATCAGTGTACTTTAAAAATGCTATTGAAATTAATATAAATCATGAAAATGCGTTATATGATTTAGCATATTGTCAAGAAATAAATGGTGAGCTTGAAAATAGTGTTCATTATTATAAAAAATTCATAGACGAGGATCCATATTCAGAATATGCATGGTTTAATCTAGGGAATATATTTTTAAAATTAAAATCTTATAAGAGAGCAGCTGAAGCATTTGAATTTGCAATAGCTATTGATGATGAATATTCAAGTGCTTATTCAAATTTAGCAGAATCATATATTCACTTGAAAGATTATCAATTATCTAAAAAATATTTTTATAAATCATTAGAATTAGATGGTCCTTCTCCAGAAATATATTCATCGATAGGAAGAGCATACTACTATTTAGATGATTTTACAACATCTATTAAATACTTACAAAAGTCAATAAAAATTGATCAATTTTTTAAAGAATCTTACTACTGGCTTGGAAAATCTTTAGTCTCTATTGATAAGTGGTTTGAAGCAATTCTCTATTTTAAAAAAGCTTTTAAACTAGATATTGAAAATATAAATTATATAAAATCCTTAGCATTTGCTGAATTTAAAGTAGGAAATATGGTCTCTAGTGTTGAGTTATATCAAAAAGCACTTGATCTTGATCCAGCTAATTTCAACATTTCTTTAGATTTTTCATTGATGTATTATGAAAGTGGAGATGTTGAGAAGGCTATAAGTATTATTGAGGATTCTATTGATGAGGTTCCTCATGAGTCGTTACTTTATTATAGGCTTGTAATCTATCTAATGGATGCTGGAAAGTATAAAGAATCTATTAATGTTTTAGAAAGTGCATTATCTTTAAATTTTGATAATCATGAAGTACTTTTTGATTTTGTTCCTAACTTTGAATCACAATCAGCATTGATAAGGGTCATTAATCAATATAGAAAGAATAATTTAAAATGAATTTTAATTTAAAAAATATACCAGAGAGAACTGATAAACCAAGAGAAAATGGAATAACTATGGTTATAGATAAAGGTTCAAGTATTCAAGAATGTAAAAATTTAATTGAGTCCTCTTCAAAATATATTGATTTTGTAAAATTTGGTTGGACTACATCAAATTTTTCTACAAATCTTAAAGAAAAATTAAAATTGTTTAGTGATGAAAACATCAATGTATATCTTGGAGGTACTCTTTTTGAAGCATTTGCAATAAGGAATCAGATAGACGATTATATTAATATTCTAAAAGAATATAACCTAAAATATGCAGAGGTATCAGATGGTTCAATTACAATTCCTCACAAAAAAAAATGTGAATACATTGAAAAGTTAGCTAACCATGTAACGGTATTTTCAGAGATTGGATCAAAAGATGAAAAAAAAATTATTCCTCCATATAAATGGATAAGACAAATGAAATCAGAGCTTAATGCTGGATCATGGAAAGTAATTGGTGAAGCAAGAGAGTCTGGTAGTGTAGGGTTATTTAGATCTTCTGGAGAGGTAAGGCAGGGACTTGTTGAAGAAATACTCACAGAAATTCCAACAGAAAAAATTTTATGGGAAGCTCCTCTGAAATCTCAACAAGTATGGTTCGTTAAATTATTGGGACAAAATGTTAATCTTGGAAATATATCTGGAAATGAAGTTATATCTTTAGAAACAATTAGAGTTGGGTTAAGGGGTGATACTTTCAATCAATACCTTTAATATGATAATAAAAAATCGCCTTTTACTTTTTTTAAAAGGTATTGCAATGGGTATATCTGATTTAATTCCTGGAATTTCAGGGGGGACTGTTGCCTTATTACTTGGAATTTATAAAAATCTAATTAATTCATTAAAATCAATTAATAAAAAAACTCTTTTTTATTTATTGACACTAAACTATAATAGACTTTCTCATCAATTAAATTTTAAATTTTTGATTCCAGTTTTCTTTGGAATTATTACTTCAATTATTTTTTTTTCTAAAATAATTTCATTTTTAATCACAGACCATAAAATATTATTATTTAGCTTCTTTTTTGGTTTAATTTTTTTTTCATCTTTTAAGATTATTCATGATCTTAAGCCAAAATCATTAAGAAGTTATCTTATAATAATTCTAGGTTTTTCTTTTGGGTTTTTCATATCGTTAATTAATCCAATAAATACTTCTGATAGTTTTTTATCTATTTTTCTTTCTGGCTTTATAGCTATTTCTGCAATGTTACTACCTGGAATATCGGGTAGTTATATTTTGTTGATGATTGGGAAATATGAGTTTATGTTAGAGTCTATTTCTAATCTTTATCTAGAAAATATTTTAATTTTTTCTATAGGTGCTTTACTTGGAGTTTTATCCTTTTCTAAAATTATTTATTGGCTATTAAATAAATATTATAATTCAACCATTTTCTTTTTATCAGGATTAATGTTAGGGGCCTTAAATAAAGTTTGGCCATGGACTTATAATGAAGAAATATTTTTCCCAATGGAATATTATAGTGTTACTGGTGAAAATAATTTATTTATATATTGTTTATTAATATTTATATTCACAGGGTTTATCGTATATATTATTAAATCAAAATGAAAAAGTTTGGATTAATAGGAACGCCATTAAAACACTCTTTTTCTCAAGAGTATTTTAAGAATAAGTTTGAAGAAGAAAATATTTTAAATTCTGAATATAATAATTATGAAATTGATAAAGTATCAGGTGTAAGGAGTTTAATAAAAAAAGAAAAAAATATTTGTGGATTAAATGTCACTATCCCATATAAAGAACAAGTAATACCATACTTGGATAACACAGAATCTATTGCAAAAGAAATAGGATCAGTAAATGTCATAAATAAAGAAAATAAAAAACTTATAGGGTACAATACTGATTATGTTGCATTTATGTACTCATTAAAATTATGGTTACCAAATTTAGAATTTTCATCTGTTGTTTTAGGTACAGGAGGAAGTTCAAAAGCTATAAAATATGCTCTCAAAGAATTGAATATTCCTTCGCTATTTGTGTCAAGGACACCAACTAGTTCAGAACTTTCTTATGATGAATTATTAAAAGGAGATGTTATAAAAAATAATAAATTAATTATAAATACAACACCTGTAGGTATGTTCCCAAATATAAATTCTCACCCTTCTTTTAATTTTAAATTTCTTTCTGAAGAACATTATGTTTATGATTTGATTTACAATCCAGAAATTACTTTATTTCTTAAATTATCAAAGGATAATGGATCTAAAATTAAAAACGGATATGATATGCTTGTAAAACAAGCAGAGTTATCATGGAAAATATGGAATAAATAATTTTTTAAAATTGGACTTTAAAATACATTCAGAATTTTCTCCCCGTGGGGATCAACCTAAGGCTATTGAGGAATTAGTTAAGGGAATTAATAATAATGAAAAGAGTCAAGTTTTATTAGGTGTCACGGGTTCTGGTAAAACTTTTACAATGGCAAATGTTATTCAAAAAATTAATAAACCAACTTTAATTATTTCTCATAACAAAACACTTGCCGCTCAATTATATGGAGAATTAAAATCTTTTTTTCCTAATAATTGTGTTGAATATTTTATTTCCTATTATGATTATTATCAACCTGAAGCTTACATTCCAAGTTCTAATGTTTATATAGAAAAAGATTTATCAATTAACGAGCAAATTGAAAAGTTGAGGTTGAGTGCAACATCATCTTTACTTTCTGGAAGAAATGATGTTATTGTAGTTGCTTCTGTATCATGCATTTATGGTATTGGTAACCCCGATGATTTTGGTAAAAATGTTCTTGAAATAGGTGTTGGACAAAATATTTTATTAAAAGAGCTATTATTTTCTTTAGTAGATATTTTATATGAAAGGTCTCACGAGTCAGATTTTAAAAGAGGAACATTTAGATTAAGAGGAGATACTCTAGATATATACTTAGCGTATGCTGATTATATTTTGAGAATTATTTTTTGGGGAGATGAAGTAGAATCTATTCAAAAAGTTGACCCATCTACTGGTAGGTCTATTTCTACTGAAGATTCAATTAAAATATATCCTGCAAATTTATTTGTCACCTCAAAAGATGTCATTGATAAAGCATTAAATGAAATTGAGATTGATTTAGAAAAACAAATTCTGTTCTTTGAGAAAGAAAGAAAGTTTAATGAGGCTAAGAGAATTAAAGAAAGAACTGAGTTTGATATTGAAATGATAAATGAAATAGGTTATTGCTCTGGTGTTGAAAATTATTCAAGATATTTTGATAGAAGAAAACCAGGCAAGAGGCCTTTCTGCCTAATTGATTATTTTCCTGATGATTTTATGCTTTTCATTGACGAAAGTCATGTTACTCTCCCTCAGATAAGAGCTATGTGGGGAGGTGATAGATCTAGAAAAATGAATCTTGTAGATTATGGATTTAGACTTCCTTCAGCCTTAGATAATAGACCATTAAATTTTCAAGAGTTTGAATCTCTTATTAATAAAGTTGTATTTGTTGGTGCCACTCCTTCTGATTATGAACTTACTTCTTCAGGAGGATCAATTGTTGAACAAATAATTAGACCTACAGGGTTACTTGACCCTCCAATTGAGGTAAGAAAAACAGAAAATCAAATAGATGATATTATTAATGAAATATTTAAAAGAGTTGAAAAATCCGAGAGAGTTTTGATAACTACCCTTACTAAAAGAATGTCTGAAGAACTTAATAAATATCTTAATAATAGTGGAATTAAAGCTAGATATATTCACTCTGAAATTGTTTCTTTGGAGAGAGTCAAGATTCTTAGAGAGTTAAGATTAGGTACTTTTGACGTATTAGTTGGAGTTAATTTATTGAGAGAAGGTTTAGATTTACCAGAGGTTTCTTTAGTTATTATTTTAGATGCAGATAAAGAAGGGTTTTTAAGAAATGAGAAATCCTTAATCCAAACTGTGGGTAGAGCAGCTAGAAATGTAAAAGGATTAGTTATAATGTATGCAGATAAAGTAACAAAATCTATGAAATCAACAATTGATGAAACTAATAGAAGAAGAAAAATACAGCATTCATATAATATTGAACATAATATTATACCAAAAACTATTGTCAAATCAAAAGAAAAAATATTAGAGCAAACAACTGTTGCTCATGAGGAAAATTCTAAAATGAAATTTGTTTCCGATCTTCAAATTGATCCTGTAATAAAAAATATGTCCAAAAAAGAAATTGAAAATATTATAGAAAAAAATAAAATTGAGATGAGTAAAGCTGCTGAGAATCTAGACTTCTATGAGGCAGCTAGATTGAGAGATGAAAATATTGAATTAATAAAAATAATATCTCAAAAATCAGATTTTAGGTAATTTCCATCCGTTATTATAGCTAGGAATCATTAAATTATTTGCTGAAGAATTATCAAAATTATTTTTTTCCTCATCCCATTTAATTTTTGATCCACTTCTAAAAGCAACATTACCCATATGGGCAACTTTTGAAACTTGGCTCCCACTTTCTATTCCACAGTTTAAAATCGATGGATCATTTTTTTTAATGCTATCTACAAAGTTTTCTGTATGTAAATCAAGAGCATTTCCATACTTTTTTCGAACATCATCCCAGTTAAAAGTAGTTCTTGGGACTTTTTCAATAAATAAGTCTCCACCATTACGGTGATCTTTTTCTGGAATTACTTCCCATCCTGTCCTATTTACTACTATAGTTCCTTTACTTCCAATAAATGCTATTCCTTCATCAAGACCATAATTTCCACCATCGATTCCATTTGCATGTTCCCATAACATTGTAAAGTCTTTATATTCATATATAGTTTGAAGAGAATCTGGCGTCTCAGTATCTTGATTAGGATAAGCAAACTTACCTCCAGCTGCAGAAATTGATAACGGATTTTTTGCATTCATCCCCCAAAGTGCTATATCAATTTCATGAACTCCCCAGTCAGTCATTAGACCACCAGCATAATCCCAGTACCACCTAAAACTTCCATGAAATCTATTTTTATTAAACTTTCTTAAAGGCGCAGGACCTAACCACATATTATAGTCTATTCCTTTAGGGGTATCAGTATCTTGAATATTATCTACCCATCCATACCACCCCATATAAGCCCATACTTTTACTAGCCTTACTTTACCTATTTTTCCTGACCATAAATAATTCATCGCTTCTTTGTATTGACCACCACTTCTTTGCCATTGACCTACTTGAATACATTTATTAGTTTTAGAAGAGGCTTTTAACATTATATCTGCTTCTTCAATGGAATTTGAAATAGGTTTCTCACAATATATATGTTTATCTGCACTAAGAGCATCAACCAGATTTAGACAGTGCCAGTGATCAGGTGTGCCAATAACTACAGCATCAATATCTTTATTTTCCAATAACTTTCTGTAATCATTATAGATTTTAGGTTTTTTACCACTGATATCTTTTACATTTTCTGATCTTTCTTCTAGAACCTTATCATCAACATCGCAAAGAGCTATACAGTCAGTCTCACTGTTTTTTAATATTGATCTCATATCGCTCCAACCCATACCTTTACATCCAATTACTCCAAAGTTTATTTTATCATTTGCTGATATTTTTTTTCTTTTACCTGCAATTAATTCAAGTGGGATTCCTGAAATTAAAGTACTTCCTATACCAATTTTAGAAGCATTTTGAACAAATTTTCTTCTGCTGTTCATTTAATTCTTTTATTAACTATTTCCCAATTAATCAAATTATAGAAGGCGTCAACATATTCTATTCTCTTATTTTGATAATTTAAATAGTAGGCATGTTCCCAAACATCTAAGCCTAATAATGGATTACTTTTATCATTACATATTCCTGGCATTAATGGGTTATCTTGATTTGCTGTTGAACAAATTTCTAGATGATCATCCACCTGACATAACCAAGCCCACCCAGAACCAAATCTAGTCATAGCAGCATTTTTAAATTTTTCTTTAAAATTTTCATAGCTACCAAAACTTGAGTCAATTAGTTCTTTTACTTTACCATCGGGATCACCACCACCATCTGGAGATAAAATATTCCAAAACAAACTATGATTATAATGTCCGCCACCATTATTTCTTATTCCAATATTTTCGGAATGATTTTTACAGATATCTTCAATTGATAGAGAAGACATATCGGAATCTTTTATTGCATTATTTAAATTTGTTAAATAAAGGTTATGATGTTTTTGATGATGAATTTCCATTGTTTTTGTATCAATAAAAGGTTCAAGAGCATCATAAGAATAAGGTAAATCAGGTAAAGAAAAGGCCATATTTATTAAAATTTATTAAGTTTAAAATTATTATAATTTAAAGATTTTAGTTTACATTCTAATGGTTCAACTTCTTAATTTATAGAAAAAAGATTCTAATAATTTTTTAGATTCATCTTCTAATATATTTGACTCAATAATTAATTTCTTATTAACATCTTGATTGGATTTTCTTAAATAACCTTTCTCTTTATCATCTAAAGCATAAGTCACTTTAGATAATTTAGATAAATAAATTGCACCGCTGCACATCATGCATGGTTCTAACGTAACAAATAATTCACAATTACTAAGGTATTTACTTCCTATTTTATTTTGAGCTGAAGTAATTGCTATCATTTCTGCATGTGCTGTTGAGTCATTTAATTTTTGACATTGATTATGGCCTTTACTTATTATTTTATTATCATGTACTATTATTGCACCAACAGGAATTTCATCTTCTTCATATGCAATCTCAGCTTCTTTTAAGGCCATTTTCATAAAATATTCACGATTATTTTTTAACAAACTCATAACTTATGTAAGAATATAAAAAATATTCATTCATTCGTTATAATTCAGTTAATTTTGTTAAAATTAATAAGATGTTAAGAACTCATAATTGTGGAGAATTAGGTCTAGGAGATGTTAAGTCTTCTGTAACACTGTGTGGTTGGGTGCAAAAAATAAGGGATAAAGGGAGGATTATATGGATTGATTTAAGAGATAGATATGGGATAACTCAACTGATTTTTGAAGAAGAATTTTCAGATAGTAGTACCTTTGAATCAGCAAAAAAATGTGGGAGAGAATTTGTAATTAAAGTATCTGGAGAAGTTAGTGAGAGATTATCAAAAAATCCTAATATACCAACAGGTGATATTGAAATTAGGGTTAATGAAATAGAATATTTAAATATTTCTGAAGTTCCACCTTTTACTATTGAAGATGAAACAGATGGGGGTGAGGATCTTAGGATGAAGTACAGATATTTAGATTTAAGGAGAACCCCTTTACAAAAAAATATTCTTTTAAGACATAAATTAATGTCTGAAACAAGAAATTACTTAAACTCACAAGAATTTATAGAAATTGAAACTCCAGTATTAATTAAATCTACTCCAGAAGGAGCTAGAGATTTTATTGTTCCTTCTCGTATGAACCAAGGTGAGTATTATGCATTACCTCAGTCTCCTCAGACTTTTAAGCAATTGTTAATGGTATCAGGTTATGATAAATATTATCAACTTGTAAAGTGTTTTAGAGATGAAGATTTAAGAGCAGATAGGCAACCTGAGTTTACACAAATTGATTGTGAAATGTCTTTTGTTTCTAGGGAAGATGTATTAAAAACTTTTGGAAAATTAATTTCACATCTTTTCAAAAAAGTTTTAAAAACTGATTTAGGAGATATTCCTATTATGCAATATGAAGATGCAATTAAGTATTATGGTTCTGATAAACCAGATTTAAGATTTGACATGAAATTTAGAGATATATCATCGATAGTTAAAGGAAATGGTTTTAAAGTATTTGACGATTCTGAGGTTATATTATCAATTAAAATAGATGGGTGTTCTAGTTACTCTAGAAAAGACTTAGATGAATTAACTGATTTTGTTAAGAAACCACAGATAGGATCTAAGGGATTAGTTTATATTAAATATAATGATGATAATTCATTTAAATCTTCAGTGGATAAGTTTTATTCTCAGGACAAGTTAAATGAGATTGCAATTAAAAATAATGCTAAAAAAAATGATTTGATTTTAATTTTAGCTGGAGAGAGGACACAAACTTTTTCAGCAATGTCTTCTTTAAGGATATTGATGGGAGACAAACTTGGATTGAGAAATCCCAAAATTTACAAGCCAGTTTGGGTTGTAGATTTTCCTTTATTTTCTTATGATAAAAAGTCAGAAAGGTATCATGCTATGCATCATCCTTTTACCTCACCAATAATAAGTGATTATTCACTTTTAGACAGTGATCCAGATAAAATAAAAGCAAATGCTTATGATTTAGTTATTAATGGTGTTGAAATAGGCGGTGGTTCTATTAGAATTCATGAAAAAAGTATGCAAGAAAAAGTTTTTAATATTTTAGGTTTTTCTTCTGATGAAGCAAATGATCAATTTGGATTTTTATTAAACGCCTTTAGATATGGAACACCTCCACATGGTGGTATTGCTTTTGGGTTTGATAGATTATGTGCATTGTTTGCAGGAAAAGAATCTATTAAAGACTTTATAGCATTTCCTAAAAATACTTCTGGAAGAGATATGATGATAGACTCTCCTTCATTAATTGATAAAAATCAATTAAAAGAACTAGGGTTATAACCTAATCTTTTCTTCCTATATTTTCAAATAATAACTTTTCCCACCCTGGATTTTCTTCTTTCTCTTTATCTACAATTTTTTTGACGTCAGATAACAGTGTTCTTGCATTATATACTATTCCATCTTTAATAGTATGATTTACTCCTCCAACTCTTACTACTTCGTTATCGTCTAATTTAATATCTCCAGTTGCATACAAGTACTTTAAATTTTTAAGTGGATTTTGATCCATTATAATTAAATCTGCTAGTTTACCTACTTCCACAGAACCTATTTTATCTTCCATGCCAATAGCTTCTGCAGCATGTAATGTGGCTGCTCTTATAACTTCCATAGGATGAAATCCAGATTCTCTCAATAATTCTAACTCTTGAATATATCCAAAACCATATAAATTATACATATATCCTGAGTCTGCTCCTGCTGTAACTCTTCCCCCTCTATTTTTATATTCATTAATAAAAGTCATCCATAGTTTATAGTTTTCTTTCCATTCTGTTTCAAGTTCTGAACCCCAATCATAATATGCTGCTGCATGTGAATCTCTAGCCGGAAGAAAAAACTTTAGTAGTTTAGGTCGTGTATAATCTTTATGCCATGGTAGACCGCTACCTCTTTGAACATCTCTAAAAATACTATACGGAACGAAAGTTACATCGATAGTAAAATCTAATGATATTAACTCATTCATTACTTCATTCCACTTTTCTGAGTAAGGCTTAGCAGCTTGTTTCCAGAGTTTACCTGCTTCTTCAAATCTATGACCTTCGTTCATATAATTATATTCTAGGGGATAGTTTTGAACAGTTTTATCTTCAAAAAGTGCTTCCGGCAGTCCGTACCAATGCTCCATGGTAGTTAATCCATTTCTAGCTGTTTCTAATACATTCATCTCTGATACAGCCATTTGAGCATGATGACAAGCAGATCTTAATCCTAGTTTTTTATTTTCTTGGAGAGCAGCTTTAAAAATATCAGGTCTAGCCCCAAAAAATTTAATACCATCTGCACCTCTATCTGCATTTTTTCTAACCCAATTAATTGCTTCTTGTGTAGAATTTATTCCATTAGAAGCTCCTTGTCCAAAACCAGTATAAGCTAATATTCTTGGAGCAGTTATATTATTTTTTTTACTTTCTTCCTTCTGATGAAGAACCCAATCTAGACCTTGTCCACAGGACGGGTCTCTTATAGTTGTAATTCCATGGGCCATCCATAATTTAAATACATATTCAGCAGTCCCAGATCTTTGAGAAGAAATATGTCCATGCATATCAATAAATCCAGGAAGAACATATTTGCCATGAGCATCAATTTCCATTGATCCTGACTTTGCAATAGGTCTTCTCTTTTCATTAATTTCAAGTCCTGGATATCCTACATTTCTTATACTAGTTATTATATTTTTTTCAATAACAATATCAACAGGTCCAGTTGGAGGTGCGCCATTGCCATTAATAAGAGTTGCTCCTCTAATTATTAACTGGTCAAATGGTCCTTCTCCTCTAAATCTATTAGGAGCTTTTTCTATTTGTGATAAAGAAATATAATTGGATAATAATAATATAATTAGTACTAAGTTTTTCATTGTATTGGGTTAAAATGAAACTAAATTTGATTTAATTTAAAATTTAATAATGAAAATAAAAAATTATGGCTCTTACATACTCAAAAATGCTTGATTTAGGTACAGAATTACCAAAATTTGAATTACCTAATGTTATGGATGATATATTATATTCAACTCTAGATTTAAAAAATAAAAATACAGTGGTCATGATAATATGCAATCATTGCCCATATGTAATACATTACCATGATGAGATAAAAAAAATAATTAATGATTACATAAAAAATAATATAAGGTTTATTGCTATTAGTTCTAATGATATAGATAATTACCCTGATGATTCTCCAGAAAAAATGAAAAATCTTTTTGAAGATTTAGATATATCAATCCCATACCTTTATGATGAAACTCAAGATGTTGCAAAAATGTTTAAAGCCGAATGTACTCCTGAATTTTATTTATTTAATAATAATAACAAGTTAGTTTATAGAGGTAGATTAGATTCATCTTCTCCAGGAAATAACAAAGAAATTACTGGCGAGGATTTAAGGAATTCGATAGAAGTATCTTTAAAAAATGAAAAAATTAATCAAAATCAATTCCCAAGTATGGGGTGTAATATAAAATGGAAATGAAAAAAATAGAAATATCTATGGATTTAGATAAAAATATCTATAATTGCTTTCTATTTTTAAAATAAAGCAGGTTTATGGAAGGAAATATAATAAAATTTGAAAACGGAAAGTTGGATGTACCTAATGATCCAATTATTCCATTTATTGAGGGAGATGGCATAGGTATAGATATCTGGCCAGCGAGTAAGTTAGTTTTAGATTCAGCAGTAGAAAAGGCATATTCTGGTAATAAAAAAATTATTTGGAAAGAAGTTCTTGCTGGAGAAAAAGCATTTAATTTAACTGGTGAATGGCTACCTCAAGAAACACTAGATACATTTCAAGAATATTTGGTTGGAATTAAAGGTCCTCTAACTACTCCAGTAGGAGGTGGTATAACATCACTTAATGTAGCCCTAAGACAAAAACTAGATTTATTTGCATGTGTTAGACCTGTGAGATGGTTTAATGGTACCCCTTCTCCAGTTAAGGACCCTTCAACAACTAATATGGTTATTTTTAGAGAGAATACAGAAGATATATATGCTGGTATTGAGTTTGAAAATGGAACGAAGGATAATGATAAGGTAAAAGACATATTAAAAGATAATTTTAAAAGTCGATTTGATAAAATAAGATTTCCTGATTCTGTTGGATTGGGTATTAAACCAATATCTGTTGAAGGAACTTATAGATTAGTAAGGTCTGCTATAAATTATGCAATAAAACAAAATAGAAGCTCTGTGACATTGGTACATAAAGGAAATATAATGAAGTATACCGAAGGTGCATTTAGAGATTGGGGATATAAAATTGCAAAAGAGGAGTTTGGAGCTGTTGATTATGAAGGAGGACCTTGGCAAGTAATTAATAATGGTTCAAATAAGTTAATAATAAAAGATGTGATTGCTGATGCATTCCTTCAGCAAATTCTATTAAGACCAAAGGAATATTCAGTTATTGCTACTATGAATTTAAATGGTGATTATATATCTGATGCTCTTGCAGCAATTGTTGGTGGTATAGGAATAGCACCTGGAGCAAATATTAATTATCAAACTGGAAATGCTATTTTTGAAGCTACTCATGGTACTGCTCCAAAATATGCAGGTCAAGATAAAGTAAATCCTGGCTCAGTAATTTTATCAGGTGCAATGATGTTAGAGCATTTAGGATGGAATGAGGCAAAAGATCTTATTCACAAAGGTCTAACTAAATCAATAGAGTCAGCAAAGGTCACATATGATTTTGAGAGATTAATGGATGATGCCACACTACTTTCTTGTTCAGATTTTGGTAAGGAAATTGTAAAAAACATGTAATTGAAGTTGAAATGTCAAATGAGAAAGTCTTTATTTTTGATACTACTTTAAGAGATGGTGAACAAGTTCCGGGTTGTCAACTTAATACAGAAGAAAAGGTAGAAATCGCCTTAGATTTAGAATCTCTTGGAGTCGATATTATTGAGGCTGGATTTCCAATATCTAGCCCTGGTGATTTTAATTCTGTATCGGAAATATCTAAAGCTGTAAAAAAACCTATTATTTGTGCATTATCAAGAGCCGTAATATCAGATATTGATATGGTTAATTTAGCATTAAAGAATGCTAAAAGAAAAAGAATTCATACTGGTATAGGTTCTTCAGATATTCATATAAAACATAAGTTTAATTCAACAAGGGAAAAGATTTTAGAACAAGCTATTGCTGCAGTTAGATATTCTAAAAGATATTTTGAAGATGTAGAATTTTATCCTGAAGATGCTGGAAGAGCTGATCAAGATTTTTTATGTAAAATGGTAGAAGAAGTCATAAAGGCTGGAGCAACAGTAATTAATATTGCAGATACTACAGGATACAACCTCCCTCAAATGTATGGTAGTAAAATAAAATATCTTGTTGATAATGTTCCTAATATAGACAAAGCTATTTTATCAGTACATTGTCATAATGATTTAGGTCTTGCTACTGCAAACTCAATTGCAGGTCTGCAAAATGGAGCAAGACAAGTAGAAGCTACAATTAATGGAATAGGTGAACGAGCGGGTAATACATCACTTGAAGAAGTAGTTATGGCTCTAAAAGCTCATCCTCATTTAAATTTAGAAACTGGAATTAATTCAAAAAAAATTGTTCCTCTTAGTAAAAAAGTTAGTAGAATGATGAATATGCCAATTCAAAGAAATAAAGCTATAGTTGGAGCTAATGCTTTTGCTCATTCATCTGGAATTCATCAAGATGGATTTTTGAAAAAAAGAGAAAATTATGAGATAATTAATCCTGAAGATGTAGGATTAAAAAAATCATCAATTGATCTTACTGCTAGAAGTGGAAGAGCAGCTCTAAAACACAGATTAAAATTGTTGGGGTTTAGTTTTTCTAAAGTTGAGATAGAAACAATTTATATAAAATTTATAGAGTTAGCAGATAAGAAAAAATTAATGCATGATGAGGATTTATATGAATTAATGAAAAAATATAGTTAATGGGGAAGACTCTTTTTGAAAAAGTTTGGGATGATCATGTGGTAGATTCAATAAACAATGGGCCAAGCATATTATATATTGATAAACATTTAATTCACGAGGTAACAAGTCCTCAAGCATTTAATGGTCTAAATAATAGAAATATAAAAGTGTTTAGACCCAAAAAAACTGTTGCTACTGCTGATCATAATGTTCCAACATTAAATCAACACCTTCCTATCAAAGAAGAGTTATCAAGAAATCAAGTAGATACTTTAACTAAAAATTGTAAAGAACACAATATAAACCTATATGGATTAGGTCATAAGTATCAAGGTATTGTGCATGTAATAGGACCTGAATTAGGAATTACTCAACCTGGGATGACTATTGTATGTGGAGATAGTCATACCTCAACTCATGGAGCTTTTGGTTCTATTGCTTTTGGTATTGGTACTAGTGAAGTTGAAATGGTATTATCAACCCAGTGCTTACTTCAATACAAACCTAAAACAATGCTTATAGAAATAGATGGAGATTTGAAAGACGGAGTTTATTCTAAAGATATTATTCTTTATATAATTTCAAAAATTAGTGCTTCAGGTGGAACGGGTTATTTCGTAGAGTATTCCGGATCAGCAATTAGATCTCTATCTATGGAGTCAAGAATGACAATATGTAATATGAGTATAGAAATGGGAGCTAGAGGTGGTATGATAGCTCCAGATAATAAAACTTTTGAATATCTAAAAAATAAGGAATTTTCTCCAAAAGGAGATGATTTTCTTAAGACTGTAAAGAAATGGGGAAATCTAAAAACAGATAATAATGCTAAATATGATAAAGTAATAAAATTTAATGCTAATCAAATTGAACCCATGATTACTTATGGTACAAATCCTGGCATGGGTATTAAAATAAATGAAAATATTCCTTCATCCGCTATTAATAACTCAGAAGAATCTTTTAATAAATCACTGGAGTATATGGGTATTCACTCAGGTGAAAAACTTATTAATAAAAAGATAGATTATGTATTTATTGGAAGTTGTACTAACTCTAGGATAGAAGACTTGAGGGTTGCTGCAAATACAATAAAAGGTAAAAAAATTCATAATAACGTTACTGCGTGGGTTATTCCTGGATCAAAATCAGTTGAAAAAATTGCTCTTGAAGAAGGATTAAATAAGGTTTTTGAAGAAGCTGGCTTTGAATTTAGACAACCTGGTTGTTCAGCCTGTCTTGCTATGAATGAAGATAAAATACCTAGCTCTAAGTATTGTGTTTCTACTTCAAATAGAAATTTTGAGGGTAGACAAGGGCCTGGTTCTAGAACGTTCTTAGCTAGCCCAGTCACTGCAGCTATTTCTGCAATTAATGGATATGTTTCTGACATTAGAAATCATTTATAATGAAAAAATTTAAAAAACTAAGTTCAAAATTAACTCCTCTGAATATTGAGAATATAGATACAGATCAAATTATTCCTGCAAGATTTTTAAAAGCAGTTACTAGAGAGGGTTTTGGAGATAATTTATTTAGAGATTGGAGATATGATAATTATAATAATTTAAAAAATAATTTTATTTTAAATAAAATAAAGTTCGATTCTAAAATTTTATTAGCAGGAAGAAACTTTGGATGTGGGTCAAGTAGAGAACATGCAGCTTGGGCTATTTATGATTATGGTTTTAGAGTTGTAGTTAGTAGTTTTTTTGCTGATATTTTTAAGAATAATGCATTAAATAATGGTCTTCTTGTTGTACAGATTAAACAAAATATACTTGATCAAATTTTTGATAAATTGATTGAAGATCCTTCTATTTACTTTAATGTAGACTTAATAACTCAAAAGTTTTATTCAACTGATGGAATATTTGAAGAAAAATTTGAAATTAATAATTATAATAAGACATGTCTTTTAAATGGTTTTGATAATATAGATTATTTATTAAGTATTAAAGAAAAAATAGTTAAATACGAAGAAAAAAAATGATCAAAAAAATTGCCGTATTAGGTGGGGATGGTATTGGACCAGAGGTTATGAATGAAGCATTAAAGGTTATAGATGTTGTTTCTGAAAAATCTAATATCCATTTTTCATTTAGTAAAAGTTTAGTAGGTTCTGCAGCAATAGATGCTGAAGGTCATCCATTTCCTGATTCAACTAAAAAAACTTGTAATGATTCTGATGCAATTTTATTTGGAGCCATTGGTGATCCAAAATATGATAACAATCCTAAGGCAAAATTAAGACCAGAAGATGGTCTTTTAGAAATGAGGAAATTTTTAGGTCTTTATGCTAATGTAAGACCAGTGAAAACTTATGAATCTCTTTTAGAAGCTTCCCCATTAAAAAAAGATATTATTTCCGGTACAGATTTTGTAGTTTATAGAGAATTAACTGGAGGTATTTATTTTGGTGATAAAGCAATTTCTGATGATAGAAAATCTGCATTTGATACTTGTTCATATACTTCAAAAGAAATTGAGCGAATTTCCCATTTAGCTTTTAAAGAAGCGCTTAAAAGAAAAAAACAATTAACATTGGTAGATAAGGCTAATGTTTTAGATACATCTAGGTTATGGAGAGAAATAGTTCAGGAAATATCTAAGAAATATATTGATGTAAATGTCTCATATCTATTTGTAGATAATGCTGCCATGAAAATTATTACTAATCCAAAAGATTTTGATGTAATACTTACAGAAAATATGTTTGGAGATATTATTACTGATGAAGCATCAGTAATAACTGGTTCATTAGGTATGCTTCCTTCAGCCTCTATAGGTGATAAAGTATCTTTATTTGAGCCTATACATGGTTCTTATCCTGAGGCAGCAGGAAAAGATATAGCAAATCCTATGGCAATGATTTTATCTTCTGCTTTAATGTTAGACTTATCATTTAATATGAAAAAAGAATCAGAAATTATTATTAAATCTGTAGAGGAAGCTCTTAATAATGGTTTTGTGACTCAAGATATAAATCAAAAATCATATTATTCAACAAAGGAAGTTGGAAATTGGATTTCAGAGAAAGTTAGGGCCCATTTTTAACTTTTCTTAATAAATTACTTTTTGATTACTCATTTAATTTAATTTAATTTAAGGATGAATAGATTATTAATATTTATTTTATTTTTAATATCAACACCTGTTTTTTCACAGGAAACTAATGAAAAAAGAAGTATTGAGCTTTATCCTAATCCAGCATCTGAATATATAAATTTAAAACTTAACGCAAATTTTAAAATAGATGATTATGATCTTTCTATTCATTCATTAATTGGAAATCAAATGAATTTTAATAAAGAAATTATATCTGATAACGAATTAAGAATATTTCTTGAAGAGTTTAATAATGGGTATTATTTCTTAATACTTGATAACACAATTCTTGATAAAAGAGAAATTATTAAATTTTCTAAAAATTAATTTATTGAACTTCTAGAATAATTATTTTCAAATAAATCTCTGTATTTTTTTGCTAGTTCAGAACTAGGCTTTTTATTATACGCTCGAGCAAGAGTGTTTAGAGATACTAAATTCTTCTGAATTTCATATTTATCATTAATTTTATTATCAAAATAATAATTTAATAGCTCATTAGATCTTTGGCTAATAATTTCAGCTATTTCATTTGCTAAAATTTCAGTATCAAAATTTGCTTTAATTTCTAAATCTATTAAAAAGTCAACTAATTGAACTGAGAAATGGTCATACATTATTGCCTCATCTGGAATTAATTCTATTGATTTTTTTATGACTTCAAGTGCCCTATCATATTGTTTATTAGAAATTAGGCTTTTAATTAAAGTATTAAATGTAGATCTATAATTCATTATAAATCCTCTATGATCTTCTGAGAAGTAAGCATTTGGATTATTTAATTCTCTCCAATATGATTTATTCATAATATTTGAATACATTAATTCAGTATTTATGATGCTCCCTGAATTAGGATTTAAAACAGGAAATAACCTGTAAGCAAAACCTTCTTGAACAACATTTCTTTTGATATCTAAATTTATTCCATTTAGTGAAGTATTATTAAAATAAATTGGTCTTTCCCAATTATTAGCTTGTAATAAATCTAAAAATGCTAAATCTTTTTTCTCTAGTCCACTTTTGTTACTTTTTAAACTTATGAAAAGTGTGTCTTGTTTAATTTTATTTAATTTTTGAGGTAATAAATTTTCAGTATTACCAATGGATAACCAAAATGATTTGGATGGAATAGAATTGTAATTACTTGCTGAAGTAGCTACTTGTATAGCCTTACTATTCCTTTTAACTAAGTTTATGTATCCTTTCAGATTAATTGCTACATTTTGAATTTTAGGATTATTTACATAAGGTAAATAGTCATTTAATCCTCCTTGAATATAATTATCAAGAGATATAGAAAAATTAATTTTTTCAGAATCATTCTTCTTTGACATCATTTGTTCAATGTACCAGTCAGTATTAAAATAGCTTAAGACTATTACCCTGACATCTGTTCTGAAATTTTCAACTTCTTGTACATACCATAGTGGAAATGTATCATTATCTCCACCAGTAAATAAAATTGAATTAGGAGCACAAGAATCTAATAAGTTTTTAGCTGAATCTACAGTTAAGAATCTATCAGATCTATCGTGATCGTCCCAATTTTCTTTAGCTAAAATAATAGGAGAGGATAATGATATTAAGGCAGTTAAAGCAAATGAAATGTTTTTATTAGAAATTAATCTGCTAAATATTGAAAAAATAAAAAGTGATCCATATCCTATCCAAATAGAAAAGGCATAGTACGATCCTGCATATATATAATCTCTTTCTCTAGGTTCTGTAGGAGGACTGTTAAGGTAAACTACTAATGCTAATCCAGTTAAAATAAATAGAAGCATAACAACATAAAAGTTTTTGTTATCTCTGTAGTATTGAAATAATAAACCTAATATTCCAAGAAGAAGAGGAATCATTAAATAGTTATTTCTAGCTTTATTCATTTCCAATTGATAAGGTACTTCATCAAAAACATTTTGCAACCCTAACCAATTAGCATTTTGAATATCTGAAGATCTTCCTGAAAAATTCCACATGAAATATCTTAGGTACATATGTCCAATCTGGTATTTAAAGAAAAACTCTAAATTATCAGAAAATGTAGGTTTTTCATTTTTATCAAGATTCGTTATTTCTCTGTATCTCTGTATATGATTTGGTGAATTACTATACATTCTTGGAAATATTGTAGATCTTTTAGGATCAAAAACATATCTGAATTTTTTTTCTTTAACTTCATATTTTTCTTCACCTTTTTTATAATTTATACCGCTTTCTTCCTGCTTTATCACTTCTGCATCAAAGTATTGTCCTTTAACCAGCGGTCTAGATCCATATTGTTCTCTTTTTAGATATGAGATAAAATTTAGAATATTTTCTGGATTATTTTCATCTATCGGGGGATTGTAATTTGATCTAATTAAAACAAGTGAGTATGATGAATATCCTATTAAGATAAATGTAAATGCTAATAATGAGGTATTTAAAACTATTTTTTCTTTTTTATGAGAATACCAGATAAGGTAAATTAAAAAAGAAATAAAAATTATTATAAAGAAAATAATGCCTGACCCGAAAGGTAAATTAAATGAATTTACAAAAAGCCTTTCAATAAAGCTTGCAATTGAGGGTAACCCTGGTATTATCCCTTCAACTATAATTCCAACAACTAATAATCCTAAGATAAGTGATGAAGTAACTCCAAAAAAAGAAATTTTTTCAGCCTTTTTAAAATACATAATTAATGCTAATGCTGGAATTGCAACTAAATTAAGGAGATGAACACCGATAGATAGTCCCATCATATATGCTATTAATATTATCCACCGATTTTGATTAGAAGTATATTCTGAACTTTCCCATCTTAATATTGCCCAAAAAACAAAAGCAGTAAAGAATGACGACATTGCGTACACTTCAGCTTCAACAGCTGAAAACCAAAAAGAGTCAGTAAATGTGAAAGATAATGCTCCTGTAAGCCCTGAAAGTAAAACCAATAATATGTTATTAATACTATCAGTTTTTATAATCTTTGATGTAAGGTGTGTTATTGTCCAAAAAAGAAATAATACAGTAAATGCACTAGATAGAACGCTAAGGAAATTTATTGCTAAAGCTATTTTTTCAAGATCTCCAAAAGCAAAAAGAGAGAAAAATCTTCCTAATAATAAATAAAAAGGTGCACCTGGTGGGTGAGGAACTTCTAACTTATTTGATACTGCAATAAATTCTCCTGCATCCCAGAAGCTTGCAGTATCTTCTACTGTAATGGAATAAACAATTAGAGCTATTAAAAATGTTAGCCAACCACTATAATTATTTAATTTTTTAAATTCCATACTAACCAAAGATTAATGGCGAAAATAATTAAAATAATTATAATCATATTCTTAATGATTCAGTTATTTTGTGTTATGAGATTTTTATGTTTTAATATTTTTATCCTTTTTAATTTCAATTCGATTATTACTATGTCACAAGATTCAACTAGTATTCTGACAGATATAGATATTCAAATTGAAGCTACATCTGCTATTAATAAAATGTACAATTATGAATTTGATGATGCAGAAAAAGAATTTAAGTGGTTGGTACAAGAATATAAAAATCATCCTCTTCCAGTATTTTTATTAGGTTTGAGTAATTGGTGGAAAATTGACTCTTATTCTGGATCACCTAAAAAAAGAATAACAGATGAATTAAAATTATTAGACAAAGAATTTTTGTCTCTTATGGATAAGTCAATTTTTTTATCAAAGAAAGTTTATGAGAATGGAAATAAAATTGATGGCGCTTTTTTTTTAGCAGCTTCATATGGTTTTAAAGGAAGATTGTTATCTGAAAGGAGAAAATGGAGAGCAGCAGCATTTGCTGGTATGAGTGCACTTAAATACTTAAAAGAGATAAGAAGAGATGATATTATGATTCCAGAAATATCATTTGGAAATGGGCTTTTCAATTATTATTCTATCTGGATATCTGATAGATATCCTTTATTAAAACCTATAGTAGGTCTTTTCCCAGAAGGAGATAAAAACTTAGGAATTGATCAGCTAAATAATGCTGCAAATAATTCATTTTATACTAGAACAGAAGCTCAATACTTTTTAGTTAGAATTTTTTCAGGTGAAAATAATCTAAAAAAGTCTTTATACTTATCTCAGTATCTTCATAATACATTTCCAAATAATTCTATATTTCATAGGTATTACTCTCAACAACTATATAGAACATCAAATTTAGCTTTATGTAAAATTGAATCTCTAAAAATTATAGATTATTATAAAAATAGAAAGTTTGGTTATAATCAAAATGATATTAGACTAGCTCACTTCTTTCTTGGTGAAGTGTTTTTATCTGAGAGAAAATTTAAAAATTCTATTTTTCATTTAAAAAAATCTCTTGAATTTTCAAATGGATTTAAAAATAAAAAATTAGGGTATACTATTTATTCAAATTTTCTACTTGGTAAACTCCACTTAAAAATTGGAAAAAATATTGAGGCTAAACTTTATTTTAAAAAAGTATTAAAACTCACAAATAGAAAAGATAAACTAAATATTGAATCAAGAGAATATATCAAAAAATAAAAATAAATTTTTTTATTTTTTACAAATTCATTGTTAAACAAAACTTTCATCTATTTAAACTCGTTTTACCAAATATAATTTTTAATATGAAATTAGATAGTTTAGATAAAAAAATCTTAAATATTCTTCAAAAGAATGCTAAAATAACGAACGCAAAGTTATCAAATATAATTGGTTTATCTCCTGCACCTACTCTTGAAAGAGTCAGAAAATTAGAATCAAATGGAATAATTAGTGGTTATCATGCAAAACTAAATAAATCTAAAATTGGACTAGGTGTGAGTACTTTTGTTATGGTTTCTTTAAAAGGCCATAATAAAAAAAATCTATTGACATTTTTAGATAAGATAAAGAATGTAGAAAATATTGTTGAGTGTCATCATGTCACTGGAAGCGGAGATTTTATTTTAAAAGTTGTTGCTAAAGATATTGAATCATATCAATCTTTGATGTTGGAAAAAGTTAGTGAGATTGAAGTTGCTGAAAGTTTGCAGTCAATGGTCATTCTATCTACTTTTAAGGATAACAAGGTTATTCCTATTTAAAAAAAGTTATGAAAAAAATAGTATTAGACTCAATTGATATTAACAATAAAATAAAAAGAATTTCTTTTGAAATTTTAGAAAAAAATTTTGATGAAAATGAAATATTTCTTCTTGGAGTTCTTCCAAATGGTAAATATCTTTCTAATAAAATTTCAGAATTTTTAAATCAGTTTTCAAAAATAAAATTAAATAGCCACTTTATAGAAATTGAAAAATTGTCTAAGTCTATTATTAAAATTAGTCCTTCATTAAATTCAGAAATGGTTAATAATAAGGTTATAGTAATTATTGATGATGTAATGAATTCTGGCGGAACTCTAATGTGCTCTATAAACGAAATGCTAAAGTTTAAACCAAAAAAAATTCAAATAGCTGTACTAATCGAGAGATACTATAAAAACTTTCCCTTAAACCCTGATTATAAGGGACTTGAATTAAGTACTTCTGAAAATGAACACGTTGAAGTTATATTAGATGGTTCACCAAAAGTTTTAATAAAATGATATATATAGTAAGAAAAGAACATTTTAATGCTGCCCATAAACTTATTAATCCTTCTTGGTCTAAAGAAAAAAATGAAAAAGTGTTTGGAGTTTGCTCAAATAAAAATTGGCATGGGCACAATTATGAAATTGAAGTGACACTAAAAGGAAAAATTAATCCAGAAAGTGGAATGTTAATTAATTTAAAAATTTTATCTAAAATTTTAAAAGATGAAATTATTGATAAAGTTGATCATAAGAATTTAAATATAGATGTGCCGTTTCTAGATGGGATTATAACTACAACTGAAAATGTTACTATAAAATTTTGGGAAATTTTAGATGAAAGGATAAATTCATTAAATATAAACTGCAAATTACATAAGATTCGAGTTTATGAAACACCTAGAAATTTTGTAGAATATTATGGCGAAAAGTAAGTCAGATATTTTTATTATTTGTGGTGAAAAATCTGGTGATAATCATGGATCTTTTTTGGTTAAAGAGCTTCTAAAAAAAAAACCATATTTAAACATCCATTGTTGGGGAGGAAATATGATGAAGGAAGCAGGCGCTGAAATGCTTGAAAACTATAATTCATATAGTGTTATGGGATTTCTTGAAGTTTTAAAAAAATTAAGATTTTTAGTAAAAAAACTTAATAAATGTAAAAGACATATTCTTGAATTCAACCCTAAAATAGTATTATTAATAGATTTTCCAGGATTTAATTTAAGAATGGCTAAATTTTCTAAGATGAATGGTTTTAATGTTCATTATTATATACCACCAAAGGCGTGGGCTTGGAATAAAAATAGAGCTAAAATTTTATCAAGTTATACGGATATGGTATATTCAATTTTACCTTTTGAAGTTAATTTCTTTAAGAAATATAATTGTAGAATTAAATATGTTGGAAATCCAATTTATAATCAGGTATCTAATCATATAAAAAATAAAAAATCATCTCAAAAAATCATCTCATTACTACCTGGAAGTAGGGAATCGGAAATAAAGTATTCGATTCCAATTTTTAAAATGTTATGTAAAAAATTAAGTAAATATAATTTTATAGTTTGTGCTGTAAATAATATTAATAGAGAATATTACTTGAATATACAAGAATTAGAAAATGTTGAAATAGTATTTGAGGATACACTTAATATAGTATCTTCATCTCAATTATCAATTGTAATGTCTGGCACTGCAAGTTTAGAAGTAGCATATTTAAATATTCCGCATATGGTTGTCTATAAAACCTCTAAATTATCTTACTACATTGCTAAGCTGCTTGTTAATATAAAGTACTTTTCACTTACTAATCTAATTTTAAATAAAAAAGTAGTCAATGAGTTTATACAAGATGATTTTAATACTGAAAATTTAATTTCAGAAATAAAAAGGTTGAATAAATCAAAAGTGATTTTAGAATTAGAAAATGATTACTTAAAAATCAAAAAAACTATTGGTTTAAAAAACAGTTCAAAAGAGGTTGCTGAATATCTAATAAAAAGTTTATGACTTCTTTTTCAGAAGTATTTCATCAATAATACCGTAAGATTTAGCTTCCTCTGACCTCATCCATTTATCTCTATCTGAGTCTTTTTCTATCTCTTTAAATGTTTTTCCTGTATGGTGAGATAATATATTATATAAATCTTTTCTTAATTCTTGCATTTGTCTGAGAGTAATTTCCATATCGGTAGATTGGCCTTGCATTCCTCCGCTTGGTTGATGAATCATTATTCTAGAGTGCTTTAGCGCAGATCTTTTTCCTTTTTGACCACCAGATAACAAAACAGCTCCCATAGAAGCAGCCATCCCAGTGCATATAGTGGCTACATCTGGTGAAACATATTGCATTGTATCATAGATTCCAAGACCTGCATAAACTGATCCGCCAGGACTATTAATATATAACAGTATGTCTTTTTTTGAATCTACTGATTCTAGAAAAAGAAGTTGAGCTGTAATTATGTTTGATATGTTTTCTTCAATTCCCATTCCTAAGAATATAATTCTATCCATGATAAGTCTAGAAAAGACATCAATTTCTCTAAAATTAGTAGGTCTTTCTTCAATGACTGCTCTAGTCATATTCTCAACCTTTTCAACATATTTATCAAAGGTTAACCCATTTATGTTTTTATCTTTTACTAAATATTTTCTTAATTCTTTTTTGTCCATACTATATTTTTTTTGCTATATCCTTAAATTTATCAAATGTTATTGATTTTTTAGTAATAGTAACTTTTTCTTTAATATGATTAAAAACTTTATTTGATTTTAGTTGATTAAATATTTTTAAATAATTTTCACCTTTATTATGTCTTAAATAGTTGTCTACAAATTTATCAATGTCCTTATTCATATTTTGCATTCCTGATGACATTAACTGATGCTGAATTTGATTTTTCGCCATTTCTTCAATTTCTGAATTTTCAACTTTGATTTTATTTGAATCAATTATTTCATCAACGATGTAAGACCACCTAATTTGGTTACAATAGCTATCGAAATCTTCATTTAATAATTTTTTTGATGTCTCCTCATCATTATTATTTGAAACCCATTCTTTAACATATTTTTTTGGAACTTCAATTTTGTTTTTTGATAGAATTTTTTTTTCAATTTCTTTATTTAGAAAGAATTCAGTTTCTTTTAAATAATTAAATTCTATTGATTTTCTTATTTCATTTTCAAATTCTTTTTTATTCTTTATTTTACCTACTCCAAAAATTTTATCAAAGAATGATTGATTAATTTTAGCAGGGGCCCTTTCTATTATATTATCTATTTTAATGGAAACTTTTTCTGGAAATTTATTTAATTCAATTGATTCACCAATTATTTGAGATAAAGAATCATTATTATTTTTAGACAATTTTTTCAGATTTATTAAAATTGATTCATCTGATTTCTTTCCAATAATTTTTTTACTCTCAACCTTGTCAAGTTTCTCAAGATCTAAAAGTCCTTTTTTTGTTTTATCATTAAAACTAATTTCACAATATACGGATGATTTACTAGTAACTTCTTTTAAATTATTTACATCAGCATATTGAGTTTTTAGATTTTCGATAGTCTCTTGAATTGTTTTTTTATCTACCTTAATAGTATTGAGAGTAAATTTTTGAGATTTTTTAAATGAGTCAAGTTTAAAATCACTAAGATGTCCTACCTTAAAATCAAAGATGAAATTTTTCAAATTGTTGATGTCTAATTTTTCGATTTCATTTTTTTCAGGTTTTGGTTCTCCAATAATTTTAATTTTAGATTCTTTGATATAATTATTAATTTTTTCACTAACAATTTTATTAATTTCTTCAAGAAGTACTCCTTTACCATATAAGTTCTTTAAAAGTTGAATTGGAACCATTCCAGGTCTAAAGCCTTTTAAGTTTGCTTTTCTTTTAAGATCTTTCAATTGTTTTTCAAATTGATTTATATAATCATCTTTCTCTAGAATTAAATTTATATTAGATTCTGTAGTAGTAATTTTTGTCTTTTTTATTTTCAATTTAATCTTTATTTTGATTAGTGCGGATGGAGGGACTCGAACCCCCAAGCCTCGCGGCGCTAGATCCTAAATCTAGTGCGTCTACCAATTTCGCCACATCCGCTAAATAAGTGTGCAAATCTAGAAATAAATTATTTTAATGAGAAAATTTAATTTAAATTATCTTTATATATTTTGAGATAATGAAAAACATAACTTTAGAAGAAAAGGATAATCAGCTTATACTTAGAGCATACAGAAAGTTACTGAGACACTCTAAATCTATTATTTCTAAGGAAGATTCAAAAAATATAAAGAAAGCTTTCAGAATTTCTTTACATGCTCATAATAAAATGAGAAGAAAATCTGGCGAACCCTATATACTTCATCCTATCAGTGTTGCACAAATTTGTGTTCAGGAAATTGGATTAGGAACTACTTCAATTATTGCAGCACTTCTCCATGATGTAGTTGAAGATTCAGATATCACTTTAGATTTTATTGAAAAGGAATTTGGTCAAAGAGTTGCTAAAATATGTGATGGATTGACAAAAATATCAGGGGTTCTTTCTCCAGGTTCATCTATTCAATCAGAAAATTTTAGGAAGATGTTATTGACATTAGTTGATGATGTAAGAGTCATATTAATTAAACTTGCTGACAGATTACATAATATGAGAACTCTTGATAGTATGACAAGAAGTGCTCAACTTAAAAATTCTTCAGAAACAATATATATTTATTCACCTCTTGCTCATAGACTTGGATTATACTCTATTAAGTCTGAGTTAGATGACTTATACTTAAAATACACAAATAATAGAAGTTATAAATTAATTTCTAAAAAATTAAGTGAGACCAAATCATCTAGAGATAAGTTTATTAGGTCATTCATTAGACCAATTAGAAATAAGTTATCATCATTGAATTTAAATTTTAAAATTATTGGTAGGCCTAAATCAATTTATTCAATAAGTAATAAAATGAAATTGCAAAAAAAATCTTTTGAAGAAATCTATGATTTATTTGCTATAAGAATAATAATAAAATCAGAAATAATTAATGAAAAAACTGAATGTTGGCAGGCCTATTCCTGTGTGACTGATTGCTATCACCCTAATCCTGATAGGTTAAAGGATTGGATATCTACTCCAAAGACAAATGGCTATGAGTCTTTGCATACTACAGTTATGAGTAATTCAGGAAAATGGGTAGAGGTTCAGATTAGAAGCTCTAGGATGGATGATATTGCTGAAAAAGGATTTGCAGCTCATTGGAAATACAAGGAAAAGATTAAAAAGAATTCACAGTTTGATGATTGGATAAGTTCTATAAGAGATTTGATAAGTCAGAAGAATTATTCTCCTCAAGAATTTTTAGATGATTTTAAAGGAAATTTATATAATGAAGAAATATTTGTTTTTACTCCCAATGGAGACCTTATCACTTTACCAATTAACTCTACAGTCCTTGATTTTGCTTTTTCTATTCATTCTGAGTTAGGTTCAAGATGTACTGGAGCAAAAATTGATGATAAACTTGTCCCCATTAATTGTAAACTTAAAAGTGGCGACCAGGTAAATGTTATTACCTCTTCAATACAAAAACCATCTGAAGATTGGTTAAATAAAGTTGTTACTTCCAAAGCAAAGTCAGCAATTAAAAATAATATTAATAGACAAAGAAAAAATTTATCTAGTCAAGGTAAGGATTTAATAAAAAGAAAATTTAAGCAATTGAGATTAGAGTTTGATGTAAATATTTCTAAGGTGTCTAGTTATTTTCAATATAAAAGTATTATTGAGTTTTATTATGATATAGCTAAGGGATCTTTTAATTTAAAAAGGATAAGAGAATATATAGATCATCTTAAAAAAGTAAAAGATAAATCTAAAAGTAGTATTATTGAAATTGATTTAGATAAGTCAAAATCAAATATAAATACTCAAAGTCAAAAGAATAAATTAATTGAATTTGATGGTAAAAGAGAAAATATTGAGTACTCTTTATCTAAGTGTTGTAAGCCGATACCAGGAGATGATATTTATGGTTTTGTTACTATAAACGAGGGTATAAAAGTTCACAGAACTAATTGTAAAAATTCTCCTGAATTATTATCAAAATATGCTTATAGAATAATTAAAGCAAATTGGTATTCTGAATCAAGAATTGAGTTAATAACATCCCTCTCAATAGATGGTACTGACAGGTTAGGGGTAATAGATGATATAACTAAAATAATATCATCTCAACTTAGAGTTAATATGAAATCAATTAATGTTGATTTAAATGAGGGAATATTTGATGGTAAAATAGATTTATTTGTTTCTGATACCTTGCAATTATCTAAATTGATTAAGAAATTGCAAAGGGTTCCTAATGTTAATAATGTTGAAAGAATAGATTTATAGATATGAAAACAAAAGTAATATTAGATCAAGTAAAAAAAATCCTTGATAATCACTTAGAATTAAAAGGTCTTAGAAAAACTCCTGAGAGGTATGCAATTATAAATGAAATATATTCATTCAATCATCATTTTGATGCTGATGAATTATATACTCAGATGATTAAAAAAAAATATAGAGTTAGTAGAGCAACAATATACAACACTTTGGATTTGTTAGTAAACTTAGAATTGGTCACCCGTCATGTTTTTAAAGAAAATTTAGCAAAATATGAGAAATCTTTTGGAAATAGACAACATGATCATATTATATTGGATGATAATGAGATTATTGAATTTTGTGACCCAAGGATACAATCAATAAAAAACACATTGGAAGAAATGTTTGATATTAAAATTAAAAATCATTCGCTCTATTTCTTTGCTGAAAAAAATAAAAAATAAATGTCTGTAGATGTACTATTAGGACTTCAATGGGGAGACGAAGGAAAAGGGAAAATTGTTGATTTTCTTGCCCCAAATTATGATTTTATAGCCAGGTTTCAAGGAGGGCCAAATGCAGGTCATACTTTAGAATTTGATGGTATAAAACATGTGTTACACCAAATACCTTCTGGTATTTTTAGAAAAGATAAATTAAATATAATAGGAAATGGAGTTGTACTTGATCCTGTTATATTCATGAAAGAAATAACTCAGCTTCACGAAAAATTCGCTATAGATTTAAAAGATATTTTAATTATTTCTTCTAGAGCACAATTAATATCACCTGTTCATAGATTGCTTGATAATGTTCTTGAAGAAAATAAAGGAGAAAAAAAAATAGGATCAACATTAAAAGGAATTGGTCCAACTTATCAAGATAAAATTGGTAGACACGGATTAAGGGTTGGGGATGTTTTATCTAAATCATTTCGTGAAAAGTACAAACTTCAAAAGTCTTATCATGATTATTTTTTAGATGGTCATTATAATCAAAAATTTCAAAAAGAAGAAACCAAATTTTTTCATTCAATTGATTTTCTTAAACAGTTTATTATTACTGATACAGAGTATTTAATTAATAAAAATGTAGAAAATAATAAAAAAATTTTAGCAGAAGGAGCTCAAGGCACTTTACTTGATATAGATTTTGGTAGTTATCCATTTGTCACTTCATCAAATACTACAACTGCAGGAGCGTGTATTGGTTTAGGAATATCTCCAAAAAAAATAGACGAAGTTTTTGGTGTATTTAAGGCCTATTGTACTCGAGTAGGAGCTGGACCTTTTCCCACTGAACTTTTTGATGATATTGGAAAAAAAATTGGATTTAATGGTAATGAATTTGGTTCAACAACTGGAAGACCAAGAAGATGTGGTTGGCTAGATATTCCTGCTTTAAAATATTCAATTATGCTAAATGGCGTAACTAAACTTTATATGATGAAAGCAGATGTTTTATCTGACTTTAAAGAGGTTAAAGTTTGTATTGGATATAATTATAAAGGAAAAGAAATTGATTACTTTCCTTCATCAATAGATTCAGAAGATATAGAGCCAATTTATAAAACTTTCAAAGGTTGGTCTTCATCAACTAATAATTGTAAAGATTTTGATTCACTTGAAAAAGATTTTAAAGACTATATAAGCTTTATTGAAGATAGAGTTGGAGTTAAAATTAAAATAATTTCTTTAGGTCCTGATAGAGAACAAACCATACACATTAATTAATCTAATTAGTATATTGATAATATTTTAGTTTTATCTAAATTTGCTTTTAATGTCTTTGTTATTAAACTCTTTAGTTGTTTCAGACCCAACATCAAAATATCATAATTTATTAGTTAATATTCTTATTTCCTCAGATGGAATTATAAAAAAAATCTCTAAAAGTAAAATTAATGATAAGGTTAGAAATGTAGTTGATTGTAAATCAAGTAAAATATCAAAGGGTTGGATTGATTTTAACGCTAATTTCTGTGATCCAGGCTATGAATTTAAAGAAGACCTGAAATCTGGTTCCAATTTAGCATCTAAATCTGGTTTTACAGAAGTTGTCTTAAGCCCCGATACTAATCCTGTTATTCAGACAAAAAATGACATTTCATATATAATAAATAATTCATCTAATGAATTATGTAATTTATATCCATGTGCTTCAGTAACAAAAAACGCTGAAGGACTCGAAATGAATGATCTAATGGATTTAAATAATGAGGGAGCTATTGCCTTTTCTGATCCTAAAATTGAAGACACAGAGTTAATTCTAAATACACTATTATATCTTAAACAATTTGATGGCCTTTATATTTCAAAACCTAAGGAAAAATATTTATCAAAGGGTCTTATTAATGATGGCTTAAATAGTAATATTTTAGGTATAAAAGCATTACCACATATATCAGAAACAATTGCAATAAAGAGAGATTTATCCTTATTGGAGTACACAAATGGGAGAATTCATTTTTCTGGTATTTCATGTAAAGAATCTGTTAATCTAATAAGAGATGCTAAAAAGAGAGGGCTTTCTGTAACTTGTGATGTTCCAATATATAATTTTCTATTGGATGACTCAAAAGTTCTTGATTTTGATACTAATTATAAAGTTTTTCCTCCATTAAGAGCAAAAGAAGATATCAAAGAATTAATTAGTGGTTTAAAAGATGATACGATTGATGTGATAACATCTAACCATCAGCCTCAAGATTTTGATTCTAAAAACTGCGAATTTGAAAATGCAAGTTTTGGTATAATTTCTTTACAAACTTTTTATTCTAATATGCTAGAGCTTTCAGGAAAAATTTCTTTAGATAAAATAATTGAAAAAGTATCAATTAACCCCCGAAAAATATTAGGTCTTAATTGTCCAGAAATTGAAATTGGAGAAAGAGCATTATTTACAATTTTTGATGAAAATGGCTCATGGGATTTTAATGAAAAAACTAATTTGTCAAAGTCTTCAAATTCTCCATGGATAAATTGGTCACTTAGAGGTAAAGTGAATGGTGTTGTAGTAGGATGTAAAACAAACCTTAAGTAAATGAGAAAAATTGATTTGTCTATTGTAATACCTTCATATGATGAGGAGGATTCTTTACCAATTTTGATAAAATCTATTAATGAAAAATTAAAAAATAAAGATATTATTTTTGAAATTATAATTATAGATGATGGTAGTTCTGACAAAACATGGAATAAAATTGAAATCCTTACAAAAAAATTTTCTAATATTTTTTCTATAAAGTTTACTAAAAACTATGGCAAATCAGATGCTTTAGATGCTGGTTTTAAGAGTTCTAGAGGTAATTATATTTTAACGATGGATGCTGACTTACAAGATGATCCAGAAGAGATCCATAAATTATATGAATTTATTACTGAAAAAGATTTTGATCTTGTATCTGGATGGAAGAAAAAGAGAAATGATCCACTTACCAAGACTATTCCATCAAAATTTTTTAATATAGTAACTAGAGTTTTTTCTGGTATTAAATTAAACGATTTTAATTGTGGTATAAAAATATATAAAAAAGAAGTTATAGATTCTATTAATTTGTATGGTGAAATGCATAGGTATATTCCTTTAATTGCTAAATGGAATGGGTATAATAATATAGGAGAAAAGGAAGTTAATCATAATAAACGTAAATTTGGAAAAACAAAATTTGGAATGGAGAGATATATTAGAGGTTTTTTAGATTTATTATCGGTAAGTTTTGTTTATAGATTTAGAAAAAGACCAATGCATTTTTTTGGATCTTTTGGTGTTTTGTTTTTTATAATAGGTTTCACTTCTGTAGGTTGGATTGTTTACGAAAAAATTTCTAAAATTTCAGAAAATATTCCACTAGATTTAATTAGACCAGTTACAGAACAGCCATTATTTTATATAGCTTTAGTATCCATTATTATTGGTGTACAATTGTTTTTAGTTGGTTTTCTTTCTGAGTTGGTAATTCAAATAAACTCAGATAGTAAGAGTTATAAAATAGAAAAGACATCTCATGTCAAAAAAAGTTAAGTACTCAGTAGTTGTTGCAGTTTACAACAGACCTGAGGAAATGATTGAACTTTTAAAAAGTATCGCTGACCAAACTTTTAGAGATTTTGAGATTATAATAGTTGATGATGGATCAGATAGATCATCTAGATTAGCTTTCCAAAAGTATAAGAGTCAGCTAAATTTATCATATTTTTTTACGGAAAACCAAGGCCCTGCATTAGCAAGAAATTTTGGCGTAAAAAAATCTGAAGGTGAATGGATAATATTTTTTGATTCAGACTGTTCTATTCCAAATAATTATTTTTTTGAAGTAGAAAAGTTTCTTGTAGATAATGATGTGAGTTTATATGGTGGTCCTGATATGATGGATGAAAGTTTCACATATCTCCAAAAGTCAATAAATTTTTCTATGACATCACTGTTCACAACTGGTGGAATTAGGGGTAATAAAATATCTATAGATAAATTTCTTCCAAGATCATTTAATATGGGAATAAAGAGAGAAGCTTTTGATGAAGTTAATGGGTTCTCTAATATAAGGCAGTATGGAGAAGATTTAGATTTATCATATAAATTAATTTTTTCAGGTAAAAAATCTTCACTTATACCTGAAGCAAAGGTTTTTCATAAGCGAAGAACAAATTTATTAAATTTTTTTACCCAAATGTATAAATCAGGAAAGGGTAGACACTTCTTAAATATTAAGTACAAGAATACATTTAAACTTTTTCATCTTTTTCCTTCTGTTTTTATTTTCGTTTTTATTTTAAGTCAGATTTCATTTACATTTTTTGAAAACAAATTAGGAATGCTAATTCAGGTTACATACGGAGTATATTTTTGTATAATATTTTTTAGCTCTTCAATTATTAATAAAAACCCTATTATTGGATTATTATCTACTATAACTACATTAACTCAATTCCTTGGATATGGAATAGGTTATATTATGGGGTTATTAAAAAAATAAAATTACTTACTTATTATATAAAGATCTTCAGATCTCATTATAGAATATTTTTTAATTTCCGAATCTCTGAGGAATGAATTAGGTTTTTTTACTTTAACATTAAG
>Ga0055584_100000505_pt1 | contig 37047 bp, 37 predicted proteins | sample OSDHelmetaG_FD_58716 | JGI IMG/M metagenome (GOLD analysis project Ga0055584, IMG submission 58716) | Pelagic marine sediment microbial communities from the LTER site Helgoland, North Sea, for post-phytoplankton bloom and carbon turnover... | ecosystem: Environmental > Aquatic > Marine >...
TGAACTTATGACCTCTACGATGTCAACGTAGCGTTCTACCACTGAACTACACGCCCAAAAGTTTGTTTAATCTTTGAATTTTAAAAAAAATTCTTTCAATATATTTTTAAAATAAAATATTTTTAATCGAAAAAATGAATAATGCGATATATTGAATTTTTTTTGGTTAGATTCAATCCATTCTTTCATTTCACTATTATACAAAGATAATTTTAATTTCGAAAAATTTGATGAATGAGATCTATAATAAGCAAGTGGTTCTTGAATGATATCTATTTTCAATTTTAGACTTAATTTTAAAAATAAATCAAAATCTCCAATTATATTGTATCTATTATTAAATTTATAATTTTTGAAAATTTCTTTTTTTAGCATAACAGTAAGGATTCCTATACTATTATGATTTAAAAGATTTTGGGTAATTTTACCTGAAGGTAATTTATTTTTATATCTAATTTCTTTTAATTTTAGTTTTTCATGATATTTAAAATAGTTGCTATAAGTAAACTTCAAATTTTTATTAGATGAAAACTTTTCTAATTGTCTTTTTAATTTCGATTTTAGCCACCAGTCGTCTGTGTCTAAAAAACATATATACTTTCCTTTGGTTTTTTTTACTGCTAAATTTCTAGCTTCGTATAATGTTAATAATTTTGAATTCTCGAAGTATTTAATTCTTTTATCTTTAAAACTTTTTAAGATTTTTTTACTTTTATCATAAGAGCTATTGTTCCAAAAAATTAATTCCCAATTTTTGTAGGTTTGATTTATTAAACTTTCTATGCTTTTTTTAAGATATTGATCTCCGTTATGACAATTCATTATTACGCTGACTAATGGTCTTATTTTCATTTAATATAAACTTTTATCTATTTGATAATTTTGAAAATTCTTTAATTTGATGGACAGAGAATTTATAAATATTTTTTGGATTTTCAATATAGATTCGATACCATGAAATTGTAAAAAGAATAGTCTTTTTAAGACTGAGGTTACAGTTCCACTGAAGTAATAATTTAGCTTTTGAGGAGTCTAAATGAAGAAGTTTAGACTCAAAAAATAGTTTTCTTTTATTTATTTTCCATTTTGCGTTACTCCAAAATAATTTCATTTGTTTGACAATATCTATTACCTTATTTTTTTTTTCTATTTTAGGGCCAAAATTAAATGCCTCGCCGTTAATTTTTTTATTTTTGTTTAAACTAATTGCAAGGGTTATGTAGCCATTCAATACATCTAATACATGTTGCCAAGGTCTTGTAGATCTAGGATTTCTCAATAAAACAATTTTGTTTTTTTTCCATGATCTAATGCAATCTGGTATTAAGCGACCTTCTGACCAATCTCCTCCTCCAATAACATTTCCTGCCCTTGCTATTCCAATTTTAATATTTTTTTTATTTTTTAAGTAAGATTTTATATAAGATTGTGTTGCTAAATCTGCTGCAGATTTTGATGCACTGTACGGATCAAAATTACCCAGAACATCACTTTCTTTATAACCTTTTTTTACTTCCTTATTTTTATAAACTTTATCGCTTGTAATAATTACTACAGTAATTTTTTTTTTATATTTTCTTATTGTTTCTAAAATATTTACAGTGCCTAAAGTATTTGTATCCCAAGTTATTTTAGGTTCTTGATATGCATTTTTTACGATCGCTTCTGCTGCCAAATGAAATATATAATCTGGTTTAAAATCTAATATTTTTTTTCTTATCGCTTTAAAATTTCTAATATCTACCTCTTTAGACTTAATTTTTTTTTTTAGTCGGAGAATTTCAAAATTAGATGGGACTGTTTTTTTTCCAAAGGAGCACCCCATTACATCTGCTCCTAAATGGTGCATCCAAAGACTGAGCCACGAACCTTTAAAACCAGTATGTCCAGTTATCATTACCTTTTTATTTCTAAAAAATTTATTCAATTTTTGATTCATTTAAACTTATTTTTTTTGTATATTTCTTGTAACTCGTCTCTATCTCTTTTTACGTCCATACACTTCCAAAGTCCCTCATGTTTAAATGCAACTAATTGTTTATTTTTACAAGCTAATTCGAGAGGTCTTTTTTCCAATATTTCATTATTATTTCTGATTAGATTTAGAAATTTTTTATTTGTTACAAAAAAACCACCGTTAATCCACCCGTTAGTAACTTGAGGTTTTTCTTTAAAAGTAGTTACAGTTTCGTTATTTATTATTATTTCACCAAAACGAGCTGGAGGTCTTACAGCGGTAACAGTAATTAATTTTTTTTTCTTTTTATGAAATTTATGTAGTTTTTTTAAATTTATATTTGAGATACCATCACCATAAGTAAACATAAAATCTTCATTATCTTTTAAAAATTTTGCTACTTTTTTTAATCTACCGCCAGTCATTGTTTTTAAACCGGTATTTAAAATAGTAATTTTGCATTTTTTTGTATTATTTATTATTCGAGTTTCAAATTTTTCACCAAATTTTTTAAATTTTTTAAAGTAATTTTTAATTACATTATTTTTATAACCTGTGGCTAATATAAAATCGTCATAACCATAATTTAAGTAATGTGAAATTATATGAACAATTATAGGAATTTTTCCTATTGTGACCATGGGTTTAGGAATAGAGTGTGTGTATTCTGAAAGTCGAGTGCCTAATCCTCCTGCTAAGATAACAACTTTCATAATAGATTCTTTCTATAAAAATTAATTGTTTTATTCAAACCCTCTTTAAATAATATTTCTGGCTTCCAACCACTATCTTTTTTAATTTTTGAGATATCTGGATAAGTAATCATACTTTCATCAGGTCTCAACTTTATTTTTCCAAATTCAGGTAAACCCTTTTTAATTTTTTTTTTAATAAGATGTATTATCTTTTTAATTTGAAGTGGTTTTCCACTCCCTACATTATAAATATTATTTTTTAAATTATTTTTTTCAAGTAAATAACTTATGCAATTTATAAAATCATCAATATATAAAAAATCTCTAAATTGTATGCCATTTGAGCATGCAAACTTTTTGTTTTTTAGACAGCTATTAATAATAGTAGGAATAAATCTATTATAGTCCTGATACGGACCAAAAACTTGATATGGTCTGATTATTATCATTGGAAATTTATATTTTTTATTCATGTTAATCAAATATTTGCTCGAACACGCTTTCGCTTTTGAGTAAATTGATCTTGGTTTCAAAGGGCTGCTTTCTTTTTGAGGTGATTTTGTCTCTCCGTATTCTAGACTGCTTCCTACTTGAATAAACTTATCAATTTTTTGATCTATAAAAAAATTTGATAAATTTTTTAAACCTCCATAATGTGTGCTAAGTGTTTTTTTAATTTTTTTGTGCTCAACCTCTCCGCCAAAATTGACAATAAAATTTATATTTTTTATTTTTTTTAAAGCGTTAATCAGTTCTTTTTTTTTTGAGATGTCTGCAAATATATATCTTACTCTTTCTAGATGTCTTATTTTTTTTGGCTTTTTCCTTGAAAGACTAATGACCCTAAAATTTTTTTTTAAGTAATATTTTGCTAAATGAAATCCGAGAAACCCTGTTCCACCAACTATTAAAATTTTTTTCATGACAAATATATTTTTTAATTAGTTGTTTTTAATATTAATTAGCTGCTAATTTTTTAGCAATTTCTAGAAGTTTTTTTGCTACAAAGATTATATCTTTTTGACTTAGACTTACACCGGAGGGAATATCTAAGCCAAATTTAGCTATTTTTTCGCAATTAGGTAGTTTTAATTTTGATTTCTTTTTAAAAATTGGATGTAAATGTAAAGGAAGATACGTTTCTCTTGTCATGACTCCATGTTTTTTTGAAACTTTTATAAATTTTTTTCTATTAATTTTTTTATCAAGAAATATTGTATACCTCCAATAAACAGCTCTCTCATATTTTTTTGGCTTTATAAAAGTAATTAAGTTAGATTTTTCAAATGACTTGTTATAAATCTTAGCCATATCATTTTTTTTTTTAATATTTTTTTCGAGTCTCTCTAACTGTGCAAGACCTACAGCTGCGTGCAAATTACTCATTCTTTGATTTAACGATATTTCTTTAAATCCATTCATTTCCTCGGGTCTATTTACAGACGGAGGATTCTTAAGATACTCGAATCTTTTTGCCAGTTTTTTATTATTGGTAGTAATCATTCCGCCTTCCCCACTAGCTATTAATTTATTATGAAAACTATGTATATTAAAATCACCAATGCTTCCAACTTTTCTATTTCTATACTTTGTTCCCGTAGCTTGGCTGCAATCTTCAACTAGATAAATTTTTTTTTTAACGCATATTTTTTTTAATTCATCTAAATCAGTAGAGAATCCATAAAGATGAGTGGGACAAATTAATTTTGTTTTTTTTGTAATCTTTTTTTTTACTAAATTAATATCCATACAAAAACTCTCAGCGGAGCAATCTACAAAAACTAATTTAGCTCCAGATTGTAGTAAAGTAAAACCATCTGCTGAGAAAGTTAAGGATGGCAAAATCACTTCATCCCCTTTTTTTAAATTAAGAGTCTTAAATATCAGAGAAAGAGCTGCGGTACCACTCGAACAACTTACTGCGTATTTGACACCAATATACTTTGCAAATTTTTTTTCAAATTTTTTTACAAATGGTCCTTGACTACTTATCCATCCAGATTTTATAGATTGATTTAAGTATTTTCTCTCTTTTTCACCAACAAATGGTTCATCTAAATAATACATAAATTATTTCTTCACTAATTTTTTAATAGTCGCACAAACATAATCGATTTCTTTATTGGAAATAGTGTTTCCTGAAGGTAAATATAAACCATTTTTCATAATATAGTCTGCTTCAGGACATTTGAATTTTTTGAATGATTTATATTTTTTAATAAGTGTTTTCTGCTGATTGGCTGGCACAAATGCATCTCTAGTCTCAATATTATATTTTAAAAGCTTGTTCGTTAATTGATTCCTAGAAAGAGGAAATTTATTATCTAAATAAATATTTAAAACCCACATAATAAATTTTGTAGTCCATTTTTCAATTTTGGGAAAATTAATACCTTTGACATCTTTGAGGTTAAATTTATATCTATCGTAGATTCTTTTCTTTTGATTAAATATTTTATTAATATTTTCTAATTGTCCTAACCCAATTGCGGCACTAATATTAGGCATACGATAATTAAACCCTATTAATTCATGTTGGAATTTATTTTTCTTACCATATGCTAAATTTTTCAATTTTTTAGCTCTTTCATATAATTTTTTTGAGCTGGTAGTAATCATGCCTCCTTCACCAGAAGTAATAGTTTTGTTGGAATAGAAGCTAAACGTTCCGATATCGCCAATGGTTCCTACAATTTTACCTTTATACTTTACACCTAAAGATTCAGCACAATCCTCTATTATTTTCAAATTAAATTTTTTTGCTATCTTCACTACTGGGTCCATGTCAACTGCATGTCCAAATAAATGAACTACCATTATTGCTTTTGTTTTTTTTGTAATCTTTTTTTTTAAATCATCAATGCTCATTTGCCAATTTTCTTTTGATATATCAACTGGTATTGGTTTAGCTCCACAGTATATTATTGAAAAAACTGAAGCCATGTTAGTGCTTGAAGAAACTAAAACTTCATCTCCATCTTTTAATCCAATAGTAGCACATGCTAAATGTAAAGCGGTTGTTCCGCTTGTAGTTGAAATTCCATATTTAGAATTTATAAAACTACTTAATTTTTTTTCAAATTTACTAACAAAATAACCTTGACCTAGCCATGAGTTATTCAAACAAGCATTGACGTATTTTTTTTCACGCTTTCCTACTTTAATATCAAATACTGGAATAAATTTCATAATTAAATAATTCTTATATTATTTTTTTATCCATTTGTTTAAAATACGGTCCTTGTTTTACCTCTACAAAATGAGAGTTTTTTTTAACTTCGAATCCATGAGATCCTTGAAAAAATATTATTATATCGCCTGTCTTTATGATTAAGTTTTTAAATATTTTATTTTTCTTATTGTAAAAGTTTACTTTAATTAAGCCTTTTAAAACAAATAATACTTCCGATGTTGTATAAATTTTTCTTAAAAATTTTTTATGTCTGTGAGCAGAAATTTTATGTCCTTTTTTATGTTTCATGCTAGCTAATTGAAAAGGTAATTTGTTTAGAGTAAAGAAATTAATTCCCTTAGACTTATTAAGAGCTCGTTTACTTATTAGAATAGCTTGTAATTTATTCTTTAATAAAATTTTTTTTTGCATATTTATAACTTTTTAAATCACTAACCATCATTTCTTCTACTAATTGTTTAAATGATGTTTTAGGTTTCCATTTTAGTTCTTTTCTAGCCTTTGATGAATCGCCTCTAAGTTCTTTTATATCAGTTGGTCTAAAGTATATCGGGTCGATTTTAACCAAAGTTTTTTTTGTTTTTGAATCGAAACCTATCTCTTTAAGTCCTTTTCCTTTCCATTTAATTGATATTCCAATATTTAAAAAGGCTTCTTTTAAAAATTGTCTTACTGAGTAACTTTTTCCCGTAGCTATAACATAATCGCTAGGTTTTTTTGCCTGTAACATCAACCACATAGACTCGACATAATCTTTCGCACTTCCCCAGTCTCGCTTACTATCAAGATTACCAAGTTTTAAAACACCTTTACCTTCATGAAATATTCTAGCAACAGCTTGAGTTATTTTTCTTGTTACAAAAGTTTCACCTCTTCTTGGACCTTCGTGATTGAAAAGAATACCGTTAACAGCAAATATTTTGTAGGCTTCTCTATAATTTACTGTAGTCCAATAAGCATAAAGTTTTGAAATAGCATAAGGGCTAGTGGGTCTGAATGCAGTTGTTTCTTTCTGGGGTATTTCAGTATTTCCAAAAATTTCTGAAGTTGAGGCTTGATAAAATTTTATTTTTTTTTCAAGTTTTAACATTCTTATCGATTCAAGAATACGTAATGTCCCTAATGCATCAACATTTGAAGTGTATTCAGGTGTTTCAAAACTTGTTAAAACGTGAGACTGTGCCCCTAAATTATAAATCTCATCAGGTTTATATTTTTGTATTATCCTTGTGATATTACTAGAGTCAGTAAGATCACCATAAACCGGTGTAAAAACTTTTGAATATTTTGGATTATCGTAAATATGTTCAATTCTTTGTGTATTAAAACTTGATGACCTTCTTTTGATTCCAACAACTTTATATTTTTTTTTTAATAAAAAATCCGTTAACAAAGATCCGTCTTGGCCAGTTATTCCAGAAATTAATGCTATTTTAGTCATATGGTTTAATTATTCATATCCCAGGTTTTGCTATTTTGTCTAAAATTTTCAATTATTTCAAATATTTGTTGATACTCATCTTTTTTAATCACTTCATCAATTTTAATTTTACCTTTTTGTATAAGATTATTTTTTAAAATTTTATCACTATCTAAACGTTTAACTGTTAATGCTAATTCTTCAACATTAAAAGGATCTACATAAATTACTGCATCCCCATAGACATCTTTTGCTCCATCCAAATTTGAAAAAATCACAGGAACCTCCATTTTAAAAGCCTCCCATAATGGAGTAAATGTTGGCCCTATCAGAACAGGAAAAACCATGGCTGAAGCATTTTTATATAAGTAGGGTAAAGCTTCATCTTCAACAAAATTTAAAAAAATTACATTATTTTCAATTTTGTTATTTTTACAATATTTTATCAGCTCATTCTTGTAACCTACATCGCCTCCAGAAAAAACAGCTTTTAAATTATAAGTATATTTTTCCTTTAATAACTTTATGACATCAATTACGGCCTTATGATTTTTATGAGGTAAATACATGGCTGGATAATAAATATAATTTTCTTCTAAGTTATATTTTTTTATATATTTAATATGTTTGTCTTTATCATAAATAAAATTATTCACTGAATGTGCTGGTCTTAAATTAATTATACGAATTCTTTCATTAGAAATATTATAGTACTTACATAATCTTTCTTTGATCACTTTTGCATTTGTAATTATAGCTAAAGCTTTTGGTAAGGCTTTAGAAAAAATTTCATCTTTCCTTTCAAATTCAGAGCTATTTGCAACTTCAGGAAATTCTACATGGTGTCTATGATCTACATCAGGGACAGTTATAAAAAAATTTATATCCTCAAGGTATAAAGAATATTGTGAAGGGCTCGTAAAATATACTAAGTCTACGTTATTTTTTTTTAAAAAAAATTCAAATTTATTTTTAAAAAAATATTTCTTTATTCTTCGTATTGATGGGTTATGATTTCTTAAGTAACAAAAATATCTATCTAAAGCATTCATAGAAAAATATTTTATTTCAATATCAAATTTTTTTTCTAAATTAAGATTCAAGGAATTAGATAAACAAATAATCAAGAATTGATATTTTTTTCTATTATTTTTTTTAATATTATTTATTGTATATATTAAATGTTGATACTCACCTCCAGACTCTTTTCTTGTGTCTAAAAAAATAGCAATTTTTTTTTCTTTTTTAATATTCATTATATATATTTAAAATATGACATATATCATTAATTGACCATGGTATAAATTTATAAATATTTCCAAAATCTTTTGTAAGCTTTATTGTCTAATCGAAAAAAATAATCTCTCTCCAGCTTTTTAAGTTTTTTAATTCTATAATCTAAAAAATTTTTCTTTTTTAAGACTTTTTTTAAATCATTTGAGGAATAAATGACTGTAATTTGATCTTTATGATCAAGATAATCAGGTTTGTTGGGATTGGCTATTCTGATTGAAGGTATGCCTATTAATTGAGCCTCTATACAAGCATGAGAAAGTCCGGTTATTACAAGATCAGATATTTGAATTAATTGAGCGGTATTATAATTTTTAAATAATGAAAGATTAATTTTAGATTTATATTTTTTTTTATATAGGGAAAAAACTTTTTCTTTATTATCTGGGTGTGGGCTAAGAATATAGTTATATTTTACATTCACTGATTTAGATAAAATTTCTAATATGTCTTCTTGATCTCCAACTGACGTGCAAATTAAAATATTTTTTTTCTTTTTATTGATGCCTTCAATTTTTTGATATTTACGCTTAAAAGTTATACTATCATATCTTGGAGCGCCTATAATTTGTAATTTACCTTTATAAAATTTTTTTAAATTTTTATAAAAGTTATAACCTTGAACAAAATATTTGTCTGGTGCAGGGGAATGTGTGGTGCCCTCATTATTTTCATTTTTAGAAAATTCATTTTTTTTATTAAAATTATAAAGAAAATTTGCATGGCCGTGTTGAAAAGCGGTAATATTGGGTCTATTTTTGCATTTTTTTATGTAAAAGTAAGTAGGTCTATACAAAGGAGTAAACTCTCCATAGGTAACAAAATTTTTTGCTCTTTTTTTATGAAGAAAGTTTCCTACAGATTTTGCCATTAAAATAGAATTTTGTATTTCACCACAAAACGAATTTATAAAAAGAGGTTTCAAAATATTTTCACAATTTTTTTTTTTAATATGAAAAATATTTTTTTCTTTTTTTATAAAATTTAATACTTTCACAAGATTTTTAATTACTATTAAATTAGTTAATATTATTTCTTGTACGGAAATATACTCGTCAAGTATAATTGAATTATTATTTTTTTTAAAATTTACATAATTTTGTAAAAAAAATAACGGTTTTATAATGCTAATTAAATATAAATTTTTTCCACTATTTGCTGAAGAAAATATTTTTCCATAAAGTTTATTTACAAACTTATTATCTTTTTTTGTAAAATCGTAACTGTATGAATGGAAAAGGTTCTCATATTCATATTTATTATATCTACTATAGGAAATAAATTTTATTGTAACAGCCCATAAAATTTTAAATATTAAATTTTTTATTAATTTGAATAAAAATAGAAACCAAAAAAAAAAATTTACTTTTAAATCAAAATTTTTTTTTTGAAAAATATTTTTCAAATTAATATACCAGGTTGGAAAATTTACATTATCTTTTGAAACTAATGTAGTTGCCCACCATAATGAAAGGCCTTCGTACGAACAATTATCGTGTAAAAAGGATTTTAATTTGTTGCTTGACACCCAATTTACATAGTTTTCTCTCGTATGAGTCCAATTTTTTTTAATTTTAGTATTTTCTCTTTGCGACATTATTGAAATTTAGTATCTACTCTCCACCAGCAACTGTAAAAGTTTCTCCCGTGACAAAAGTATTTTCTGTTGAAGAAAGCTGATAAATATATTTTGCTATTTCTAAAGGAGTCGCCATACGTTTTATCGGAATAAGACTTATTCTTTTTTTGATATTTTTATTTTTGATTTTTTTATGAATTTTAGTATCTGTAACACCTATTCTTAAATTATTTATTAATACATTGTCTTTTGCTATTTTTTTATAAATAGACGGAATAAATTCTAAAGCATGTTTAGCAAAAGAATAGGGAAATGTGTCTTGACCACCCCCAAACTTAATTCCTATGCTGCTGCAATTTAAAATTCTTCCCCATCTATTTTGAATCATTTTTTTAATTATATTTTTTTGTATTAGAATTGGTATAATAGCATTTATTTTCAAAGAAGTATTAATGTCGCTATATCTTGTTTTGAGATATTTACAATTTTTTATATATCCTATCAAATTTACAACTGAGTCATATTTTTTATTAGACAAGATTGTTATCTTTTGTTCAATATTTTTTTCATTTAATTTTTTTAAATTTAATTTAATAAATTTTATATCTTTATATTTTGAAAGTTTTTTTTTGAATTTTAAATTTTCACCAGAATAATGAATTGTAACATCCCATTTATTATTAATAAATAATTTGCTTAATTCAACACCTATGTCAGAGCTGCCTCCCAATATAAGTAATTTTTTTTTAATTTTTTTCATATAATTTCTATAAAAAATATTCTGAATTTTTTTTTCCCATAAAAGTTCCATCCACATCACAAACATTGCACGGTGAAAAATTTCTATTTGACTTATTGAGCATTTTTCTTATACCCATTGATTGTTTGCTGAACCATATGTCTTTAAAATTAGTGTTCTTCAAATTTCCTAATATTAATTTTTTTCCCCAATCATGCGGACACATAAGAACATCTCCTTGGTAATCTAAAAAAAAAGTATAAGATGGAATATAGCAAGGATTTTTTAAAGGATCATTTAAACTTTTAATTTTAAATTCTGCGTTTTCCATCAACCCTGATCTATTACTCAAAGTAATACCAAAATCTTGATCCTCTGAGAGGTATCTGCGTCTGACTAAGTACTGACTTTCATTTAATTTTGCCTCTTTACATAGATTTTCTAATGCCTTTGTTTCTTTTTCTCCATCATAGGAACTTATTAATAAACGATTTAAACCAGAGTAAAATAATTTTTGTAATCTTTTTAGATTCAAAGGGTCGCCATTTGTAACAATTTCGATATTACTTTTTGGCAGGTAAGCCCTAGTAATACTTATTAAGTTAAATATATTCTTATCTAATAACGGTTCTACAAATCCACTAAATCTTATTGTTCCTTTATAATCATATTCTTTTAATTCATGACAAAGTTTTTTATATAGGTTTTCATCTATAAATTCTTTTACTTCATTAAAGTCTGGAGCACTTCTAGGACAAAATGAACATTTTCTATTACATACTCCGGACTCGCTAATTTCTATTTCTGTGGGTAGAGGTAACTTTTTTCCATCATAAAATACGAATTGTATTTTTTCTTTAATAGTTTTCGATTTATTTTTTATATTTGTATCTAAAAATTTTTTTTTTATTTTCATTTATGTTCTCAGTTTTTTTAAAACTTTTTTTACATCTAATTTTGTATCTACTGCTATTGATTTATTACTCATCTTTAATGCCTTTAATCTAATCCCCATTTCTAAAAATCTTAAATATTCTAAATCTTCAATTTTTTCTAAATTAGTTTTCTTTTTATTTTTTGCAAATTTAATTAATTCTTTTTTTGGGAATGCATAAGCGCAAACTTGTCTATTAGCTTGAATAAAATTATTTTTTTTATTTCCTGGAATGGGTGATCTTGAAGCATAAAGCACATAGCCGTTTTCAGAAATTACTACTTTTGGAATATTTACATTTATATAATCTTCTTTTTTTTCTATAGATGTATAACCAGTTATAATTTCATTTGGGTATTTCTTTATTTCTTTTATTAATCTTTTTAAGTCTAAAGGATTGAACAAAGGTTCATCGCCTTGAATATTTATATAAATTTTTGCATTAATTTTTTTTGAAACTTCAAACACACGATCTGTTCCAGTAAGACAATTATTTGAAGTTTTGACTACATTGATATTTTCCTTAATACATAAATTTATAATTCTTTTATCGTCTGTAGCTACAAAAACTAAATTTGGTTTCACAACTTTAATACATTGATGGTAAGTTCTTACTATCATAGGAATACCTTTAATTTTAAACATTGGTTTACCCATAAACCTTGACGATCTGTATCTAGCTGGGATTACAATTACAAATTTTCTTAATTTAGATTGCATAAATTGAACTAGAGCCAACGCTGTAAGTTGTCGGTGTTACAGCCAAAAGAGTTTTTGCACCATTAGTGGAAGAATATAAATGAAGCAATTCATCAATTATTTTAGTTCTAATATCTAATGGTCCGTATCCATCAAAACCTGCGAGCAAAACTCTGTTAGCTTCTCCACTAGTTGCAATAGAAAGTGCGTAAACTAAAGTATATAATCTAGGAACTATAGCTCCATTTTTATTAAATTTGAAAACATTTTGTTTTAGCCCTACTCCAAAATTTAAAATCTTTGTTTTACTAAAATGCTTTTTAAGATTTTCATTTATTAAAGATTTAGGGACAGCTAGTGGACATTTTAGCTTTTTATAATTTTCTGTATTTGCAATTAGTTTCAATGGATTGCAAGCTGCGTATATATCAATAAGTTTTTTATCAATTTTTACATCTGTATTAACTGCAATCACATAAGGTTTTTTTTGTTTAATATACTTTTCTATTTCTACTTTATAATCCATAAGATTTGGGCCAGAAGCGATTAACATAACTTCTCTTTTTTTAATCGAATTTGATGGTGTCCAAGTGCCATTTTCTAATTTAATATTTTTTTGAAATTCAGACCTTACTAAATCCACATTGTACTTACTCCCTCCACTATCTTTTAATTGATTTATAGCTGCTAAAATTTCCGCATCATCAAAATGAGTTGAAATCATTTCTTGAATATAGGTTGGGTGTATTCTTTTTTTTCCTGCAAGATAATAATATGTATTTGTTCCCCAATTATATTTAGATTTCAATTTAGTAAAATGTTTTTTTATCAACTTAAGAATTGGTAATACTTTAAATTTTTCTTTATAATAATTCTCTAACTCGACTAAAAAATACTCAGTTTGCACGTTTCCAGCACCTCTACCCATCCCAGTTACTGTACAATCTGCCCAAGTAACACCTTGCTCTATAGCTTCTTTTGTATTCAATATTGCTTTACTCAAATTATCATGTGCATGAATTCCTATTTCACCTTTCCATGAAGTTCTTAATATTTTAAGGATTTTTTTTATTTTAATTGGCTCTAAGCTGCCTAAACTATCGGCAAAATAAAAGACATATGGTTTATTTTTTTGAACTTTTTTTGAAATTGAATATAAATCTTTTTCTGAAATTTCAGATATTTGCATTAAATTAATAGCTGCATAGTACCCCAAGTTCTTAAGCTCCTTTGCTATTTCAAATGTTTTATCGAGCTCATGTAAATGAGATGCTATCCTTACCATACAAATTTTACTTTTATTTTTTTTTACGAAAAGAGCTTTTACAGATTTCTTTAAATTTCCTCCTGTAATTAATTGAGATGCATTCACCATTACAGCTAACTTAATATTCTTAGGTATTTTTAGAGAGTTAATAAAACTCTCTGTGGTGTACCAATTACTACCTTTAAAATTCTTTGAAGGAAATGATCTAAATCCTAATTCAATAAATTTAATTCCAGAATTTGAAATTGCATTTATATAGTCTTGGACAAGCTCCAAAGAAAAGTCCCAATTATTATAGTATCCACCATCTCTAAGTGTACAGTCTAGAACTTGAATATTTTTTTTAATTTTCATTTTAAAGTATTTGAATGATTCTTAAGTCTTTTAATCTAATTTTACCACAGTTTGTTTTAAATTAATTTCATTTTTTAATCTTTGTATTTACAGTTCCTTATGATTTTGACAAAAAGATTTTAAAAATTGTAATCCAATTTCGCCACTTTTTTCAGGATGAAATTGACATCCAATTATATTTTTTTTTTGGATTATAGCTGCTATTCTAATTCCAGAATAATTGCATGTAGCTATTGTATCGTTTTCATTTTTAGTATTAGCAAAATAATTATGTACAAAATAAAACTTTTTTTTGTCATATAAAGAAATAAATTTACTCATACCTGAACCTACTTCTATATTATTCCATCCTATATGCGGTAATTTCATCTTAGGGTTCAAATTATCTTTAATTTTTTCAACTTTTCCAGGAATTAAATTTAATCCATCAAATTTACCGAATTCATATCCCTCTGTTAAAAGTATTTGCATGCCTAAACATATTCCCAAAATTGGCTTTTCTGTTTCAGCAAATTCTTTAATAGTTTTAATCAGTTCTAATTTTTTAAGCGACTGCATTGCATTACCGAATGAACCAACTCCTGGCAAAATTAATACGTCACCTTCTAAGATCTCTTTTAAATCTTTCGAAATATTTGAATTAAAACCTAAATGTTCGAATGATCTTTTCAAACTAAGTAAATTTCCACACCCGTAATCAAGAATATTAATTTTTAACGTAGTCATATTAATTATTAAATTTTTCAAAACTTCCTTGATCTACTATTTGACCATTTTCAACTTTATAAATAACATCAGATTTTTTTAAAGTTCCCAGTCTATGTGCAACAGAAATAATTGTTTTATTATCAAATTTTTCAATTTCTTCTAAAATTTTACTTTCTGTAAAAGTATCAAGAGAACTCGTAGCCTCATCCAAAATTATAAGTTCAGGATCTCTCAATAATGCTCTAGCTATACCAACTCGTTGAACTTCTCCTACAGATAAATTTGCACCTTTTTCTCCTAGTTTGCTATTAAGCCCATTAGGTAATTTGCTTAGAAGAGGTAGTAAATTAATTTTTTTTATTATATTTTTTATTTTGTTATCATCAAATTCGTCGTTGTTAGAACCGAATAAAATATTATTTCTTAAAGTGTCATCTAGAATAAAAATTTTTTGAGGAATATAGGCGATATTTTTCATCCAACTTTTTTTATTTTTTGAAATATTTTTACCGTCTACTGTTATTTTGCCTATTGTCGGCTCTAATATTCCGCATATTATTTCAAGGATAGTACTTTTTCCAGATCCGCTAGTTCCAATTATTCCTATTTTTTTACCAAATTGAATATCTAATTTAATGTTAGAAATTGTAAATTTTTTATTGTTTGAATAGTGAAATTTTTCAATATCTATAATTAAATTTCTTGCAAACTTTAACTTTTCAATACTTAAGTCTTCATCTTTCTTTACAGAAAATTTAGAAATTTCATCTCCTAAAACGTCAACAGCAGAATGAGTATACTTCAAACTTTGAATGGTATTAATTAATCTATTAGATGAGGGCATTAATCTAAATGCGGCAGCCAAGTAAACAGCTAATAAAGAAAATGTTTCATTAAAGCTAATCTCTAAGTTGTTTAAAACTAAAAAAGTAATTATTATAGTTAAAATTGCTATAAACTCTAAAATATGTCTTGGCAGCTGGGATAAAAAATCCATCTTAAAAGATATTTTAGCAAGTTTAGAATTTTGTAATTTAAAATTGTTAAGGAAGAAATTTTCTCTTCCCATAATTTTTATTTCTTTAAGTGCGCCAAATCCTTCTTGTAAAAATTGAATTCTATTTTTATCAAGACTCTGTCTTTGATAACCCCAGTTTTTTATTTTATTCCTTACAGATCCTAAATAAATAAATCCTACTAAAAAAAACAAGGTAAAACAAATAATAGTGACGTAAGTATTGATAAACAATAAAAATATTAAAATAGAAAACAATATTATTGCTTCTAAAGTAGCTTTAATTAAGCTTGTAAAATAATTTACAAAGTGGTCAATTTCAGAAATAATATTCCTCAATAATTCAGAACTATTTTTCCCTGAAAAAAAACTCAAATCTTCACGAATATAATTTGAAAAAAACCTATTAGATAATTCTAATCTAAATTTGTTTAAAAAATTTTGTTCAAACCAAACTATTAAAATTTGTACTAATATTTTTAAAATATACACAACAACAAAACCAAATATCAAATAATAGATTAAATTTTTTGAATTTAAGTTGAAAGTATCTACAAATCTTTTTAAAAGTTCATTTTGAAAGATTATTGAAGAATCAATAAATAGTGATGCAATAGGTATAATCATGCTCAAACTAATAAGTTCTAAAGCAGAGGTAATGAGCATTAAAAAGCCTAATAATGAAAGTTTAAACTTCTCTTTTTTACTAAAAAAACCAAAAGTATTAATTATTGAATTGTACATTTTTTTTTAAAATTTTAATTAATTTTTTAATATCACTATCTGTGTCAATATCTAGTGATCTAGAATAAGGCATCATATAATATCCAGCTTTTAATTTTTTTTGCCATATAAAAGTTTTTTTATTTTTTAAAAAAAAACTGGTTTTGCATAAAAAAATTGCACCATTTAAAAAATAATAAAATTTTTTTTTTATATTAGTTATAAAATTGTAACTAATAAATTTTTTATTAATAATATCTATATTATATTTATGTTTTTTATTTATTTTAGAAATTGACATTAAGCTCTCAAGATTGTTGTCAACAATTTTTTCAATAGATTTATCAATGTCATAGCTTGTTCTTAAGGGAGATGTTGGTTGCAACATTATTAAATAGTCAAATTTCTTTTTTATTTTTTTAATAGAATGAAATAATGCATCTTCTGATGGAGATTTATTTGTAGAAAATTTTTTAGGTCTTTTATGTCTATTCTTAAACCCTATAGATGCAGCTTTCTTTATAATTTTTTCACTATCAGTAGATAAAATTATTTTATCTAAATATTTTGATTTTGACGCTGATTTATATGTAAAATCTAATAAACTTTTATTTTTAAATAAATTTTTAATATTTTTGTTTTTTACTCTTTTGCTTCCAGCTCTAGCTGGAACTACAGCAAGTATCATTTTATTTTTATACATTATTTAACTAGACAGAGGATAAAATTATTTTTGACGCAGTCTTTATCTCCTTTTTTGTTAAATTGGTGCTTGATGGGATTAAAATTGTGCTGTCAAAAATTTTTATTGCTTCTTGAATTTTATATTTTTGAAAAGTTTTATATGGCTCCTGCAGGTGGATGGGTTTCCATATACATCTAGTTTCTATATTTTTTTTTTTTAATCTTTTAATTAACTTTAATTTCATATTTTTTTTTTTAAATTTTACTTTAATTGTTATCATCCAATTGTTATTAGATGCATATAGTGGTTTTTTGGATAACTGAAGATTGTCATTTTCTTGTAAAGTATTTTTGTATATTTCCAAAATTTCTTTTTTTTTTTTTAAAAATTTTTTAAGATTTTCGAATTGGGCAAGCCCGACTGCAGCTTGTAAGTTTGTTAATCTATAATTATAACCAACAGCATTATGCGTATAATCAAGTTTTACATCATTAGCTTGCGTTGATAGATATAGTGCTTCCTTATAAAAAGATTTATTATTTGTTATTAATGCTCCACCTCCACCACAGGTAATAATTTTATTTCCATTAAAAGAAAAACATCCAACATCAGCAATAGTACCAACGTGCTTTCCTTTTAAAACACCTTCGTTATAAGTTGTTCCCATTGCTCCCGCAGCATCTTCAATTACCTTTATATTATGCTTTTTACATATTTTGATAATTGGCAAAATCCTAGCAGCATTTCCTAAAGCATGAACAATCAATAATGCAGAAATTCTATTTTTTGTTTTTTTGTTATACGTAAATTTATTTTTTAAATAAGTTTCATTTTTTATAAACTCTAAAACTTCTTCTGTTTTAAGATTATAGAATTCATCACAATCAAAAAAAATAGGTTTTGCATCCAAATAGCGAACAGCATTTGCGGTAGCAATAAAGCTTATAGTGGGCACTATTACTTCATCATTTTTTTTAACCCCACATACTTTTAGTCCTAAGTGTAGTGCAGAAGTTCCGCTATTACACGATACGGTAAATTTAGATTTTGTATAATTTCCAATTTTTCTTTCAAATTTTTTTACATAACTGCCTATGCTAGAAACATAATTGCTTTTTATACAATCTTCTAGATATTTTTTTTCTTTACCAATTAAATTTGGAACTGATAATTCAATGTATTTTTTTTTCATAAAGTGTTTATTTTAGTTGGTCCTTAAGATTCATAATAGGAATTTTATTATAATGAATTACATCGGCTACCGCTATAGCATCAAAATTAGTAAAAGATTTTAGTTCAGTAATATGCGCTTTACTTCCAAGACCTCCGCTAATAATAATAGGTAAATTTGTATTATCATAAGCTTCTTTAGCAAGTTCGCAATCAAAGCCTTGACCGGTTCCTTCTTTATCAATGGAGGTAAGTAAAATTTCTCCTGCTCCAAAATTTTCAACTTTTCTAATCCATTCTATAACATCAATTCCAGTTCTATCACGTCCATTGCTAGTATAAACTTCCCATTTTTTTTGAGATCTTTTTTTTGCTTCTATTGAAATAACTAAACTTTGACTTCCAATAAAATCAGATATTTTTTTAATTATTTGAGGATTTTGAACTGCTGCGGTATTTATAGCTACTTTATCTGCACCGGAGTCTAAAATTGATTTTACATCATTTATGTCTCTAATTCCTCCTCCAACTGTGATTGGAATAAATATATCTTTCGTAATTGCATGAATTATGTCTGACAAATGATTTCTTCCGTATAAACTTGCTACGGTGTCCATAAATAGAATTTCATCAATTCCTTCTTTATAATATCTGATTGCATGATCATTTGGATTACCAACAACTCTTAAACCTTCTAGATTGATTGGTTTTATCAAGTTTTTATTTTTTATATCCATTCGACCTATCAGTCTTGGGGTTCTCATTTTATTTCCAAACAGCGTGCTTAAGTTCCCACTTACCGTTATTTTTTTTCCAAAGGTCTTCTGGTCTGAAACTGTCAATTATATCGGTAAACTCTTGTTCATTAATCTCCAAATATTCTAGTATTTCTCTAAAATATTTTTTTGGAAATTCTCCATCATATTTTTTTACAAGAGAAACTGCTTCTTCTCTAGTTATAATATTATTTCTTACTTCAATAGCAGCATCTTCTGTTGCTCTTCCTCTTCCTGTTTTTATGAACCAGGTATAATGGTGCAGTCCATCGATTTTATCATCTAAACTTGCATATTTAGTGTATGTTCCTTCAGTTCTCCCATCAGGATTAACTTCAAAATTTGTATTTTGTATTGAATAATAATAATTCGATTGTGGATTGTAATTTAAAAAATATGGCAATTGTAATAATTTTAATTTTGCGTCAGAAACCAAATTCTCTTTTAGAGGTATATAGGGTATTAAATCCTTTTCGTATATCTTAAATTTTTTTAATTCCTCTAAAGACTCTCCTCCAAAAAATAAATCTTTCTTAGATTTATAAGTGTATAAAGCTGGATTAAATGAATTAGATGCTGTGTGTAAATTTCCACCTAATCCTCTTTCTGCATAACTGTCACCATATATAATAAGTTTAATATTTTTTTCGAGCGCTACTCGTATTGGAAAATAAAATTGCCCCATAACAAAAGGTTGAAAAGGATGTAGCAAATTTTTAAAACTTAAATATGTTAATTTTTTATGAATTGTTTTATTTGGCGTAAATAGTTGATTATCTAATCCTGTCGCAATCCAAGACTGGAAATTTCGCCAACCAACATCAGTATACATATGAGGTGCCCATGTACACGACAAGGGATTCATTTTATACTTATTTTTAATTACATCAGATAAATAACGGCTATCTTTACCACCGCTACCAGGCACTAAAACATCATATTCATCATTATTTGATCTATATTGATCAAATATGTCGGCTAATTCTTTTTCTCTTTCTTTCCAATTGATTTTATTCTTTTGCTCATAATATAAACAAGCAGAACAAACTCCATCTTCTGAAAAAAGTGTTCTTTGTTTTAAATCGCCTTTTTGATCCCTATGTTGAGCTGAACCAATAAATCGTAAATTGGACTCAACGCATTTTTTACAAAATTTTACTTCTAACGGTGTATTCATGAGATGATTTTTTTTAATTCTTTAAATGGTTCGCTATTTTTTTTTATAAATTTATGACAGAATTTATTTCTTGCACCTTGCAAATTTTTACCATTCCACCAAATATCTAATTTATCGTAATTTTTGTTAATAAAATTTGATGCTTCAATTGGGTCGTAAAATAAAATATTATTTTTTTCTAACTCTTTATAATATTTAGTTGCACTTTTTCTAAACTTTTCAATTTTTTTATCAAGTATAAGTATAGTTGGAACATTCAAAAACATAGACTCTAAAAAAGTTGTTGTGTCATTATCGTGAACGACAATTTTAGCATAATTTAAAATTTTATTGATATAATTTTTTGAATAATCGTAAGAGATATTTTCAAAATATTTCTTATTAAATTCTAAATCAATATCTTCGTATAAATGCTTTTGATACCTTAGGCAAACTGGTAATTTTTTGTCCAAATTTTTAGTAAAAGTTTGTAATTGAAAAATTTTTTTTAACCTATCAAAATTAGTTTTTGGTAATGATGATATTCTATATGAATATTTTTGATGTGTATGAAAGCAAATTAAAATTTCTTTATTATTTAATAATTTAGTCTTTTTTATTAGGTTTAATTGAAATGCTTGAAAAGATTTTATGTTTTTACTTTTTCCAATCCAACCCCAAGTCAAAAATCTATCAGCAACATTTAATTGCATATCTTCCTCTATCTCATACTCTGAGCTTCCGAAATTTCCACCATGCTGCATAATAAAATATTTTGCTTTTTTTTTGACCATTTCTGCGCACCAAATCTGAAATACATCATTTTTTTTATAATCATAAGCCGTGACAATAGATTTACATTTTTTAGGCCAATACGACTTAAAAAGTGATTTTTTAATACTGTCATAGTCCTCTAAAAAACTTTTAGGCATCAAAGCAAAAATAATACTATTAAAAAAATTTTCAAAATTTTTTGATTGAGATCTTTTATTTTTTAAAAAAAAATTTTTACGTTTTAAAATATTAATATTAGATAATTTGTATGTGGGCTCAATCCAAATAAAAGGAAATTGTCTTAAAAATAAATTTAATTTTATATGATTTATTTGTTTAATAGCTAAACCCTTCAAGAAATAATTGCTTTTAAAAAAAAAACTAAAAAATTTAAATATAATAGAAAGTAAATTGTTCAAATAATCGTTATTTCTAAATATATCTGTAAATGTAAAAGAATTATTAGTTAATAAACTTTTTTTACTGTTTTTATAATTTATATTGTAATTACAAAATGCATTTTTTTTGAATTTTATTTTTTTATAATATTCAAGAATTTTAGTAAAAATATAAGAATTTAAATTTTTATCATGGAATACAATATCTGAAAACTGATTAGGTACTTGTTTAATTTCATTATAATTGTATGCATTTATAAAAACATTTTTTTTTTTTAATGATTTAATTATTTCCCAACGATCAAAAAGAATATACGTAATCGTAACTAACCACGGAAATATAATTATTTTCCAATATTTTTCGTTGTTTCTTAATCCATGAAATTTATTAAGATTTCTACTAAACTCAATAGTTTTCCTCTTTATAAATCGATTGAGGAATAAGTAGTCTTTTTTTACTTTTTTATCGTTGTCCCAATGATAGTTTGTTGCAACATTTTTTTTAAACTCTAATAGTGTTTTTTTACTCAGAATTTTTGGATCTTTTATACAAAAATCAGATATGTAAAATTTAGATTTTTTATTTTCTGCATCCAAAAAAATTGACTTCATAAACTAATCTTTAGTTCCAAGGTAATTATCAATTCCTTTAAAATTACCTAAGTCAGACCATTCTTCATAATTAATTGGAAAAATTCCAATTTTATGACCTTTTTTTAGCAATAATGTAATTAAGTCATCCATGTCAATTTTAGTATTTTTTTTAATATATTTTAAAACTTTAGCATTTACCACGTAACATCCGGTATTTGCAAAAAAGTTCCTTGATGGCTTTTCATCAATTTTTTTTAGTTCAAGTTTACCATTCAATTTACATACACCATAAGGAATTTTATCAATTTGTTGTGAGGCAACTATAGTAAGAATATATTTTTTATTTTTATGGTACTGAAACAAACTTTGAAAATTTATTTTCAAAAGTGTATCACAATTTATAACTATGAATTCTTTCTCTTTTTTTAGTTTAATATTCTTTAGGCTTCCTGCAGTACCTAGTGGTTTTTTTTCGTGCAAGAATTTAATTTTATATTCTTTATTAAGCGAAAAAAAAGATTTTACTAAATTGCTTTTAAAATTAATACTAAGGAAAAAATTTTTAAAACTAAACTCATGAAATTTTTCAAGGATATGTTCAATCATTGATTTTCCATTCACGGGTATAAGAGGTTTTGGAATTATATCTGTAAATGGTTTTAATCTTGTGCCTTTGCCACCTGCCATTATGACAACTGGCACTTTACTGTAAGATTTAAGATTGTGATTTTTTTTTATTAAACTTTTTTTTAAATCTAAAACTTTAATTACTCTTTTCTTTTTATCTATAACTGGCAAAAGTTTGTATTCTTCAATATTTTCCTTATTAAACTTAGGAAATTTTTTATTTAGAAAGTCTTGATAATTAAGATTTTTTGGGTTCGGGTTAATAAATTTTTTTATTTTGGTATGAAAATTAGCTTTTTTTAGAATTGCTCTCCTTATATCACCGTCAGTCAAACTTCCTTTTAATTTTAAGTTTTTATCTACAGCAAAAACGCATTTGGCATCAAGACAATTGATCTTATCAATCACTTCTTTAAACGTTAAATTCTCTGAAACTAAGTATTTTTTATCTTCCATATTATTTGATTAGATCATTATAATTGTAATTTTTATTAGCTTTTCTTCCTAAAATTTTTTTCCAATGGATAGCGGATATGCCATGTCCTGGTCTTTTAGTTGTTAAATTTTTTACTGTAAATTTTTCACCTTTCAATATTTTTTCTTTAGCTACTATTGATTTTCTAACAATTTTTATATTTTTTTTTTCACTTTTTGTAACTATTTTATCTTTTTTTCCTAATCCTTTTTCAACATTTCTTATACTTTGAACTAACAGTTCTAATTCGTTGGGTTCAAGGCTGGCAGCATGGTCTGGTCCATTTAAATTTCTACTTAAAGTAAAATGTTTTTCAATAATCGTTGCTCCCAAAGCAACCGCTGCTACTGATGCTTCTACTCCCAACGAATGATCAGATAAACCAACTTTCAAATTAAATACTTTTTTAAGTTTTTTGATAGATAGCAGATTTAAATCAGAAGGATTTGTAGGATAATCCGTATTACAATGAAGTATAGAAAGGTCCTTTTTTTTACATCCAGATGAAATCAAAATTGAAATTGCTTTTTTGATTTCTTTGATTGTTGACATTCCAGTCGACAAAATTATTTTTTTCTTAAAACCACCTAGTAACTCTAAATATGGATAATTAGTAATTTCACCTGAAGGAATTTTAAATTCTTTTAATCTATTTTTATTTAAAAATTTTAGGCTATTATTATCGAATGCGGAACACATATAATCAATCATTTTTTTTTTACAATATTTCATAATTTTTAAATGCTGTTTGTGACTCAATTGATATTTTTTGATAATATCCAATTGGGATTTTTTTATTTTCATATTTTTTAGAGCGTAACCTGCCATTTTACCTGTATCTGTAACTACATCTGAAGCATTAAAAATTTGAAATTTAATTACGTCCACCCTGGCTTTTTTAGCAACATCAATCATTTTAATGGCTTTTTTAAAGTTTCCATTATGATTAACTCCAGCCTCTGCGATGATCTTTACTTTTTTAACTTTCATTTTTTTAATTTGCTTAATTTTTTATTTATAGTTTTCCAGTTTTCAAATTTTAAGGCTCGATCATCAATCCAAACATCTCCTACTGGTTTTCCAAGAATTAATTGATGATATTTTATTTTATTTTTTTTTAACCAACTTTTTGTAGTCTTAAGTTCATTCCAACCTCTGGCAGTATATATTGTTATATTGTTTTTTTTATAAAGTTTATCTATTGAGGTTTTTGCACCTTTAATTAATTTTGATTGTTTTCTATTTTTAAAACTTTTTTCTGTACAAATTGTGCCGTCTAAATCAATTATAATACGCATGATACTCCTCAAAATATTTTACAGTTTTGACTCTTGTGAATTTAAATTTATTTATTTTTTTCTTTAAAGTTTCTTTAATCATCATGTCTGGAATGTCTAGACCTGATTTGGTTGTATTCATCATTCCACCAGCAATTCTTGGATTTATTTCCATAAAAAAATATTTATTTTTTTTTTTTATAAATTGAATATTTGCTGGTCCTATAATATTAAAATATTGAGCTATACTTAAAGATAAATTTTCTAGTTTTTTATTTTTCTCAGAAATTATAACTGTAGACTCTCCACCTGTAATTTCTACTCTTTTTCTGCAAACTATTCCTTCTGGCTCTTTATTTTGATTTATATATAAATCTACTGAGTATTCATCTCCATCTATGAAAGTCTCAAAAATATAATTTTTATTGTTTTTCTTAAATTTATTTTTTGAGGATTTGTCATAAAATAAAAAATTAGCTGATGCAGCCGATCCTTTGTTAAGTTTTGCTATAACTGGAAATTTTTTTTTATCAGAGGTTGTCAAAAAATTTCTTTTACTGATTAGCTCATTAGTTAATGATTTATTAATCAAAATTTTATTAGTTTGAACGTCTGAGCATATTTTACAGCAGTCTAATCCTAAGTTTTTTAATTTGGATAAAACTAATGTAAATGGATCGGTAACAGAAACTACTAATGAAATTTTATGTTTAAGTATAATATTTTTTATATGGTTGATAATTTTTTTGTCTTTTACTAGCTTGCCTTTAATTACCTTTGCTGACATTGAAATGGGTGAAGTGGTATCTAAATCATAAGAAAATACTTTAATTTTTAACTTATTTTTTTTTTCACAATTTTTAAAATGTTTAGCAAGTGAAACTTTTTTTCCACCGCCAAGTATTAGTATGTTAAAATTTTTATTCATTAATTATATTTTTATAAATTGGCATAAATCTTTTTATTAATTCCTCTCTATTTTCATATTTGGAGCTAAAAATATTATTGTTTATTTTTAAATTTGTATTATTCTTTAAAAATTTTATATTATATTTTTTTAAAAATGCGGCTGAATTTATTATAATTTTTTTAAAATCTTTATCTCTTTTTTTAACTGCTGTAAGAAGATTTATTAAATTTTCAATAAATAAATAATATTTTTCAGACAAGATTTTTTTGTGATTTTTTTTCAATTTTTTATTTGGATAAACAATAAAATCATCAATTATTAAAACGTCTATGCAGCCGTTAAATAAATGGTCTATAGCTTGTCTTGGAGTACTTATAGTTGCGATTCCGTGCCTATTAAAACTTGTGTTTAATAAAGCGGGTACACCTGTTAACTTATAAAATTCTTTAATAACTTTATAAAACTTTGAATTTGTTTGTTTATTAACACTTTGAGGTCTACAGGTATCATCAACATGTACAGCTGCAGGTATTAAATTGCTATTATTCTTTATCTTTAATGCGAATGACATATAAGGAGTCTTAAAGTTTTTATTAAAAAAAAAGTTCATTTTATCTTCAAGAATTGATGGTGCATAAGGCATAAACCAATCTCTTTTTTTTAAAAGTTGATTAACCCTTGCCTTATTTATTGCTTTTCTTGGGTCAGCTAAAACACTTCTGGCTCCCAAAGACCTTGGTCCAAGTTCTGCTTTACCTTGAAACCAACCAATAACTTTTCCTTTTTTAAGTAATTTTGCACAATTAACCCATGGTGTTTTAGATTTATCGAACTTTAAATTATAGTCTAATAATAATTTTTCAATGTCATTTTTATTAAAAGAAGCACCTAAGTATGGTGTTAATTTTTTTGTAGGTCTTTTTTGTTTTAATATTTTCATTTTTACATAAAGCGCTGCTCCCAAGCTAAGTCCAGCATCATTAGGTGCAGATGGGACATACACATTTTTTAGTCCTAACTCTAAAAGTCTTTTATTTAAAGATACATTTTGAAAAAATCCTCCACTACAAATCAAATTTTTACTTTTATTTTTAATTAAAATATTTTTAATCATTTTTAAAGTCACTTCTTCAACTACTTTTTGTCCTGTGGCAGCGACATCAACATTGGAATAATATTTTGTGACATCTATTAAATCTACTGGTGGTTTGGGCTTGTGTAGAATCTTATATTGTTGGTAAGCATCGAGTTTTAATTTTGATAAGTTATAATCTGATAAATCATTCTTTTTTCTTCTCAATAAGCATTTTGCTGTAAAACCATCAGAACTTAATATTAAAAACCTTGATAACTTTTCATACAAATTAGGCACAACTCTTCCGTAGCCTGCTAACCCCATAACCTTACCATTATCAACATTTGCCAAATAACCAACTGCTTCACAAATATAATTATGAAATCTTGTAATTCCCCATCCTCCCTTATTGCCTTTTTGGATTGTTTTTATTTTATTTTTCGAAAATTTTCCCCAGACAGTGTCGTATGGAAATGACTCGTCCCCACCATCATCCATAGAAATAAAAGTTCCATTAAATAAACCGGAACCATAAATGCCCAGAGTTGTATGTGCTAAATGATGGTTTACATAATGAATTCTTTTATTTTTTTTTAAGTACTCATAATTTTTTGCTTTAAATTTTGAAAAAAAGAATTTTAACGCATCCTCTTCTTTAACAATACCTTTTCCTCCAAAAACCCAATGATCTACATCTCTGGCTTCAATGTTGTTCTCTTTAAATCCTGTCATCATAGATTTTTGAGGAAATTTATCTAAATTGTTCATAACTATTTGATTAATTTTTCCTTCTTCGCTAGAAAAAATCTCCTTGCCTTTTAATAATGAAAAATTCGTATCATGACCTTCCCCAATAAAAAAGGGGAATGGATATACACTGCCAATGATACTTGAGTTTTTCATAATAAATTATTTTTTTATTAATTTAGTAATTTTAATTCAATTTATGACTTTTTAACTGGTTTATTTTTTTTACAATAAATTTTGCGGCTCTTCCATTACCAAAGTAAAATTTTTGGCTTTGTATTTCTTTTCTAAATTTATTGCTACAGGCTTTAATCACCGCTTTTTCAATATTATTAGATTTAAAATTAGATTGAATTACACTTTTATGCAAAATTCTACCTTTCTGCCTGTCTCCTAAATTTATACTAGGTACTTTATAATAGGGAACTTCAGTAATTCCACTAGACGAGTTACCTATTACAAATGAGCAATGAAAAATTAAATTATACATAAAATCTATGCCAAGTGACTTGTAAAAAAAAATGTTTTTCTTTTTAGCTAATTTTTCAATAAATTTTAATACACTTGTGTAACCGTGCTCTAAACCTGGTGATGTGATTACTATCTGAGTATTAAATTTTTCTAAGCTTCTTACAATTGACTTAAGGTCTTCTAAATTATTTTTTTTACTTTTAAAAGAAGTTGGGTGAAAATTTAATATACATACTTTTTTAGCATGATTTAATTTAAGTTTTTTAAAAATTTCTTTCCTTTTTAAAATTTTAGTTTTTTTTATTACATCTATTGATAGTGATCCGGACACATGAATGGTTTCTTTTTTTTCACCACTTTTAATCAAATTATATTTATATTTATTGCATGTTACAAAATGTAAATTTGAACATTTACTTAACATAGCTCTTATTGTGTTATCAATAACTCCAGTGGTCTCCTCTCCTCCATGCAGGTGAATTAAATATTTGTTGTATAAAATAGCGTTACACACTTCTGCTAACTTTTCAAATCTATCTCCCATCACTATTACATAATCAAATTTATATTTTTCATAAATTTTTGATAATTTATTAGTCATATGAGAGAAACTATTAATTATGTTTTTTTTGCTGTCGTTTAAAGAAGCATCAAAACTATAATAGTCAGAAATTTTGATTTTTCTTTTTTTAAGTTCATTTGAAGTTTTTCCAAATTTAGATGACAAATGTGTTCCTCCTAAAAATAATTTATAGTCAAGAAACTTATTTTTTGAAATTTCTAGCATTATTGGTAGTAGATATGATATTTCACTTCTTGCAGTTGAGAATATCCCAATTTTTTTTTTTTGTATTTTCATTTGATATCTATTGAAATTTTTTAATCTTATCTGAAATATTTTTAAATGTCTCGCTAGGAGGTAACATGATTTTATCGTATTCAATTCTTAAAGAGTCAAAATATTTTTTGTCTGAAAGAGATAAAATTTTTAATACTTTTTTTTTAAATTCTTTATAAGATGGTTTTTTTATTTCTGCTATTCCTGACAATGGTGATTTTATCATTTCTGATCCGCTAAAATTACAATAAAGTACTTTTTTTTTTAGACCTATCGCTTCTCTAAGCATTGTTGATACGTGACCGATCGTAAGTTTGCTTTGATAAATTCTTTGATAGCTTGGGAATGTGGATTTAGCTTGTTGACTTATATTAAATTTATTTTTTCCTAAATACTTGTCATAAAATTGAATTTCCCTTTTTCCACTTAAAGTATTTTTTACACTCTCACCAACAAAAATAAGTTTTAAGTTTTCTTCGATACATAAGCGATGAGTATAAATTGATATCAGACCGCATGTATCTGCAAAATTTTTAATATTATTGAACTCGTCTTGAACATTTAAGTGTGGTTCCGAAACTAAACAAATATCATATATTTGTTGTTTTTTAATTTTATTTTTTTTTAAATAATTAAATGCATAAGCTAAATTTAGTGAACCTGTTGAGTAAAATTTGGATACATTGACTTTATTATTTCTAAATAAAATTTTATCATAATCACTAAAACAAAATAAATTGGGTATAAATATATTCTTTATCTCTTTGTACGGATTTGTATTTAAATCTGCCCTGTGAGCTTGTTGGATAGCTAAACAGCTAATTTTTTTATGTATGGATTTAGCAACTAGATAAAAATCTTGAGAATTATCAATATGCGTAATTAAAAGTTTAGGCTTTATTTGTTCAATTAAAGATAGAAGATAATTTGTTTTAAGTTTATTATTAAATAAATTTTTTAAAATAAATAAAACTACTTTTTTGTTTAGGTATATCACTTTTATTCTATTTAGTCGCACGCTTAGAGTAAAAGTATTTTCTTTTTTAAAAAATTTTTTTATATATTTTGTGTTATCACAGTCAAATAATATTACTTCTTTTTTTCCAAGATTTTTAAAACTAAAGCTAGATTTAAAAAGAATTTTTAATAATTTTTTTAACACTTTATTTCAAGCAATTGTAATTTAGTTCGACTCTAAGAAACTATTTATTTTTTTTGCTATAAATAAAAGGCGTTTTGGTTTCTCATTAATATTAATTGGTAAAGAAATGCTTCTTTCCAATAATATTCTCGTTTTTTTCCAAATTGATTTATAATTTTTTTTATATATTGGAACTCTTTTAAAAATATGACCCCAGTTACCTGCAAAGTGCCACTTAATAGCATCGGGCAAATTTTTGGTAAAAATTTCAAATTTTTCCAAGTAGTTTTGCATTTTTAATGCAGTGGTACGATTTTTTAAAGTTATTATCAAAGTATCGCATAGCTCTTGTCGGTCATGAATTTTTCTAAATCCAAATTTTTTATCATTTAACTTTATGTTTTTTTTTAAAAAAAGTTTATTTTTTTTATTTTCTGATATAATTTTATCAAGTTTTTTAAGTTGAGCTAAACCCACTGCTCCTTGCATCTCGTTCATTCTTAAATTCAGGCCTGGTATTGAACAAGTGTCCAATCCTCTTTTAAGTTTTTTGACATTTTGATGCCCGTGGTCAACGAATTCTTTACAAAAAGTATATAGTTTTTTATTGTTAGTAACTATCAGACCGCCTTCCCCAGTTGTAATTGTTTTGGCAAAGTCAAGACTATATATGCCGATATCAGATTTCGTTCCAACAAAACTTCCTTTATATTTCGCGCCTAGTGATTCACAAGCATCTTCTAGGATCGGAATATCATATTTTTTAGCTAGCCTATTAATTTTACTCATGTCGCAAGGATTTCCAAGCATTGGTACTGGAATAATTAATTTAGTTTTTTTTGATATTTTTTTTTTCAATTCAATTGGGCACATGTTAAAGCTATCATCAACATCTAAAATAATAGGTTTTGCTCCTAAAGCTATTATAGCCTCTACAGTTGCAACAAAAGTAAATGCTTGAGTAATAACTTCATCATTTTTTTTTACCCCTAAAGCTTTCATGGCTACATATTGAGCCATAGTTCCGGAAGTTGTTGCCACACAATATTTTATTTTTAGTTTTTCGCAGACTTTTTTCTCAAATTCCCGAACTCTAAAAATGTTATTTCGTTTTTTTTCAAACGCATGGCCAAAAAGAACGCCATTTGATTTTTCAAAAATCTCTGTTAAATTTCTTTTTTCTTCTTTACCTATTATCTCATGTCCCGGCATGTCTGTTTTTTCCTCTTAATTTAATTTGATAGTTTAAGCTTTTTTCGTATTTTTTAATTTGATCATAATCGTACTCTGCTAATTTATCTTTATATTGCATAGTCCAACCTTTTCTACTTTTCTTCGAATTATTGTTTTCACTGCCATGAACAACTAGCGTATGGTGTATTATAGCATCACCTTTTTTTAATGATGGAAATACTTTTTTAAATTTTTTTAAAAAAAATTTATTTTTAATTGTTTGTGAGCTGCCTTTTGCAAAAGAAGGCTTGTGATCCAAAATGCCATATTTATGTGAACCTTCGTAATAAAATACCCCTCCATTTTTTCTATTTGAGTCGTTTAAAGCCACCCATATAGTTAGAGCGTTTGAACCTGCTACAGCCCAATAGTAATTATCTTGGTGTATTGGGGCGGGTAAACCTACTCTAGCTGGTTTTGCAAAAAATTCGCTTGCTCTTAACTCGGGTTTGCTACCTAAAATAGACTTTACGATAGATATAAAATTTTTTCTTTTTGCAAATTTTTTTATCCAATTTGAGCTGTCAAGTTTATGAAATGAATTTAATTGATCTATATTTTGATCATTATTCGACGTAGCAAAATTTATGTGTCGTGATTTTTTTTTATTTTTTTTTATGTCGTTAAGAATAATAGAGCTAATTTTTTTTTCTAAAATTTTTACTTCATTTTTTTTTATAAAATTTTTTATTTTTACCCAACCTTTATTTTGGTAATCTAATATTATTTTGTTTGAGAGACGTGGCATTTATTTTTTCAAAATTGATGTATCATTTTTTTTGGATCAAGATTGAGTACTCACTTGCATTTGAAAAAAGATCTTTTTTTGGTTTATAATTTACGGTAAATTGTTCTAGTAAATCAAAAACTTTTTTTACCCAATTTTTTTTTATGTTTACGTAATCTCTTTTATTAAGTTTATTTACCATCTCCTGCATAGGTTGAAATAAAGGTCTCAATCCTACATCCCACAATAAAGCGAAACTATCACCAAATAAAGGTTTGTATGAAACTATTTTAATACTTCTTTGAGATTTTAGATATCTCTCAAAAATTTTTTTATCTAGTATACCTCTCCAAGTAGCCAATCTTCCACCTTCAATTATTTGAAAAAATTTTTTTCCTAGTTTTACATTAGTATTATTAATTAATAAATTTTTAGAGTATGTATTTTTAAATTTCATTTGAAGATAAATATACCCCCCTGGCTTTGTAATTCTTATTATTTCACTAATATGTTTCCTCATGTCTTTAACCCAATAAGCAGAATTTGAATAAATTAAATCAAAACTGTCATTTTTATATTTGAATTTTTTTGAGTTGTTGTGTTCATTAAGGTTTGTATACCAATTAAGTTTTTTTGCTTTTTTTAACATGCTATTTTTCCAGTCAATACCGGTATCAAATTTGTAAATAGGTTTTTTTTTAATCTTTATTTTATAATTTTGATTAAAATGATCGAAAACATCAATTTTTGAAGATCTATTTTTATTTTTTATAGCTGAAAATGCATCCACTGAACTGTCAAACTCGCCACCGGCGCAAATAAAACTAAAAATACCGTCACCACATGAAATATCTAGTATTTTATTTTTTTTTATAACATATTTATCTAAAACTTCCCTAAAAGCTGACGCGCGTATTGTATCTTTTATAGCATTTTCTGGTCGTAACCATAAAAAGTTAAGATAATTTTTAAAAAATTTTGATTTTAATTTTGAGTTCATTTTAGATAAATTTTTTTTAGTATGTTAAACTTTAATAGTCAATAAATAATAAGTTTAAATCTTGTTATACACCTTCTTTTTTAAAAATTGTGCTGTCTCAAATTCAATTTTAGTGTCAATATCAATCATTGGATTTACAGAAGATAAAAAAATTGATGTTTTGCCTGTTTTTACAAAATTTCCGTATGTTTTTAAAAACTTTGTTTTAGCTAAATAAACTGAACCATCGATTGTACAAAAATTACCCTTTAAAAACTGTCTATTCGTTGAATTAATTTTGTGTAATAAAAATTTTTTTATTTTTTTTTTTTTAACTTCCACAATATCTTTAACATCGGTATTTTTAACAGCAGAAGCTATAGATTGGATCTTTTTTCTTTTAAATATCTTTATCATTTCATTTACCTCTTTCTGTAATCTTATTGGAGAAGTCGGCTGAAGTAACAGGACGGCATCAAACTTAAAATTTTTTTTTTCCAACCATTTAAGCGCATGGAGGACCGCCTCTACTATACTGCTGTTATCTTGAGATAAATTTTTTGGTCTTAAATAATCAAAATTTAGGTGAAATTTTTTATTTATTCTCTTTATATTGGGTGAGTCAGATGAAACAAAAGGTGTAACGGTCTTGAGATTTTTACAAAATTGCACACTGTGATAAATTAAAGGCTTTCCTAAAAATTTTTTAAAATTTTTATTTTTTAATGACTTAGATCCCGCTCTTGCTGGAATAAAACCTAAAATTTTCATTCTATTATCTAATTTTTTAATTTACCCAAGTACTCTTTAAGCGTAAGCAAGCCTTTTAAATCCATTTTATCGTTCACTATTGGTATAATTGGGCATAAATATTTTTTAAAAATTTTTTTTGCTTGATTCTTATCTTTATTGTTTAAAAATTTAAAAGATTTATTCATTATAGAATTTGCTGTGGCATTAAATCTTTTCTTATAGATCAGAGATTTAAGAATATCACCTTCTGTGACTACTCCTATTAATTTTTTTTTATCTACTACTAAAACCCCTCTATGACCATTATATAAAATTTTTTGTATTACAGTATCTATGGAGTCATTTTTATTCACAATAAAATATTGGTTTATCATTTAATAAGTCATCTCCTTTTGCATTAACTTATCGTCAATTTTAGTTTTTAATAGTTCATTTATAATTCTCTCAGAAGATTTTCCGTCCCCATAAGGATTAGTAATTTTTTTAATTTTACTCTTAAATTTTTTGGTATTAATTTTTTTATATGCGCTTACTAAATTTTTTAAATCTACGTTTTGAACATCAATTACATTTTTTGCTCTATATCTTCCTTTTTGTCTATCTCCTATATTTATACAGGGAATTTTAAAAGAAGAACTTTCTATTATACCTGAACTTGAATTTCCAACTATGCATTTTGAATTTCTTAAAAGAATTAAATAATCTTTTCTGGGTAAATTATCAAAAATAAAATCTGTACTTTTTCTATTTTTTAAAAATTCATTTTTAATAACACCTGAACCAGCATCATTGTTTGGTGATATCCAAATTTTATTAACATTAATTTTAGATAAAAAATTAAATATTGTTTTGAATTCTGATTTTAAATTCTCAATTTTTTGCTTAGCTGGATGGTAAACACATAAAAGATAACCTTTTTTTAAATTTAAATTATATTTTTTTTCAATTGTTTTAAGATTTCCTTTTAAAATATCTTTTTTGTAAAGATCATCCAATTGTGGAGCGCCAACTAGTTTAATCCTAAATTTTTGCTCTCCAAGCTTAACTAGTCTTTTGGCCGCATCAATATTTGCTGCAAAGTGAAGGTTTGAAAATTTTCCAATCGCATGTCTTGCTTGGCCGTCTACAATGCCCGATAGTTCTCCTGCTTGAATATGAGCTACTGGAATATTTGTATATGCAGAAATAATAGATGAGATTAAAGTTTCACCTCTATCTCCAGCCAAAATAATCCAGTCTGGTTTTAATCTGCTGACAACATCTGCAAGGGAAACCATAAGCACGCCTAATGATTTTGCCATCGTAATATTATTATAACCATCTAAAGCCATATAAATAGTTTCATGAACCTTAAATCCATCATTCTTTATTTCATTTATTGATGAACCAAAGCTATCAAGAAGGTGCATGTTTGTGACACAAAGTTTATAATTAATTTTTTTTTTTTTACAGATTTCTAAAACTGGTCTTATATATCCCCATTCTCCTCTTGATCCTGTAATAAATAACAACTTCATTTAAAAATTTTTAATTGTTTTTTCGGAATTAATGTATTCTTTTTAATATTAGTTATAGCCTTAGTCCCTAAAACTTTATTCATAAATCTTGAAGGAATTCCTGTCCCAGGTCTTTTTGACCATACATCTTTTTTTTGAATAATTTGGTTTTTTTTTATATCATTTAAACTAACTAAACTTCTTGTTGCCCATTTTCTAATTTGCTTTTCTTTTTGAAATACCTTTTTTTCAGAACCCAATGACTGCTCTAAAGATCTAATCATCTTTACCATTAAAGAAAACTGGCTAAAACTAATTGAAACATCTTTATCCGGACCATAATTTTTATTATTCAAATAAACATGTTTTTCGATAATCTTTGCTCCTATTGCAACAGCTCCTATTGACGAGACTATATCATTAGTGTGATCTGAGTGACCAATCACCAAGTCAGGGTATTTTTTTTTAAGTTTTCTTATAAAACCTAAATTTAAATCTTTTTTATTTGGCGGGTACTCGCTGGTACAGTGCATTAGTGCTACATTTTTATTTTTAGATTTTTTTATTAATCGATAAATCATTTGAATTTCATCTTGAGTGGACATGCCGGTAGATAAAATTGTTGGTTTATCAAAACTTAATAACTTTTTTACGAATGGTGTGTCTGTAAATTCTCCTGATCCAACCTTAAACCATTTTACCTTTATTTTTAATAATTCGTCTGCAGCTTTTAGGCTAAATGGGGTACACAAATATTTGATTCCAATTTTTTGGCAAAACATAATGAGTTTTTTATGATCATTAATAGATAAAGAATATTTTTTTAAAAAGTCATATAAAGACATTTTAAAATTACTTGATTTAGGAACTTGCGCTAACATTTCCTCATCGGGTAAATGATGTTGAAATTTAATTACATCTGCACCAGCTCTTTTAGCTCCTATTACCATTTTTTTAGCATTAGAATATTTTCCAAAATGGTTGTCACAGGCTTCTGCAATTATTATTACTTTTTTATTCCTGATCATAATTATTAACTTATTCTCTTAACAAACGACATAGCTCCGCACTTTGCAAAAAGTATGCTTTTACTACTAATGTTTTTCATTTACAATTATATTGGGCTAAATAAAAATTCTTCTTTATTTACAGTCGTTTTTAAATTTCCCATTAAAATATCAATCTTATTTTTTTGCAACTGAACAATCTTAAATATCTTATCTACAAATGGACCAGATGAAAATTTATAATATTTATTTACTTCTTCTTCATACAAACTTTGTGATATGTAACCAGACTTATCCTCTAGATTTTTACATCTATCTATAAATTTTTCTATTTCATTTTGACATATTTGAAATCCATTTAAAAAGTATTTGACTCCTCTAATAAAGTTTAACTGTTTAAGAAAATTTATTTTATTAAAATTTTCATGATAACAAAATAAATAATCTCCTAAAATTTCATACTCTTTTTTTTGTAATTTATTTTTAGTAATTTTTTTTATTAACAATTTTGGAGAATAAATAATACTCTCTTTTCCAAGTTTGTTTTTTATTTCATTTTTAAAAAAAGAAATTTTTTTTTTGTCGACCTTAATAATAGTCCACATTTAATCAAGCTCCTTTTTCAAATCATCATATTCTTTCATTTTTCTTTTCATAAAATCTATAGTTAATTTTGTTCGCTCAGAGATACCTTTAGGTGTAATAATATATTGGATATAATTAATTTTGTTTTTTTGTTTTGAGAAGTTATTAATTTTAACCAAACCTTTAGCCTTAAGTGATTTTAAACAGTAGTTTAACTTACCAAGACTAAATCCAAGTTCTTCTGCCATTTTCCTTTGGGAGGCGTCAGGATCTTTTTGAATTTTTCTTAAGACATCAAAATTATCTTGTATTTTTATTTTTTTCATTGTTCAATTATTGAACGGTATATCGTTCAATAATTGAACAGTAAAGAAAATAAATCAATTCATATGTAAATCTTAATTAGTTCAACTAGATATTGTGGTTCAGAGATACAAAAAAAGCCCGCAATTTCTTGCGAGCTTTTTAAGTATTTTAAAGTAAAAATGATATCAATTAATTTTTGGTGTTTGCATTCACTGAAAATTTTTTTCAGTGCATAAATCAAGCCAATTGAGCTATTAGTACCGGTCAGCTG
>Ga0055584_100000507_pt1 | contig 37010 bp, 34 predicted proteins | sample OSDHelmetaG_FD_58716 | JGI IMG/M metagenome (GOLD analysis project Ga0055584, IMG submission 58716) | Pelagic marine sediment microbial communities from the LTER site Helgoland, North Sea, for post-phytoplankton bloom and carbon turnover... | ecosystem: Environmental > Aquatic > Marine >...
AAAGCGTGTAAAGCGAGATTCATGATGTTTGTGCTGAAACTTCTGCCAGCCAAACCGTCGATGAAGTTCCTCTTCAGCGTCTTTCTTAATAAAGGGCACCATGTTCAGCGGCTTGGCTACCTTCATACCAAGAATCCGTTGATAAAAAATCTTGGAGACCAAAATATCAACTAACGGAAATGTCTCAAGCGGACGTTTTCCAAATCGTGAATGAATATCTTGGAAAAGCAGCTTATCAATCCCTAGATAACCGCCCCATTCTTCGGGTTCACGGCAACACTCGGTAGAAAAATTAGAGCCAGTGATAATGGTTTTGATTTTGTACTTGCGCGCGAACCGATACAGGCCAGAGAAAAAAGCGGCATCCTGCGGAAGATCCTGGTCAGGTATTTGTGAGCGGAGAAATGCACCCTGCAGATCTTTCATTTCCTCCCAGTTGATCACCTCTGTATAAAGATCAAGGCCCAAGCCACCTACAAGCTTTTCAATGTTCCCTACCGCCTGGTCGGTATTCCAACCTGCATCGACATGAAACAGCAGAGGGCGCAAACCCATTTTTTCCTTAGCCACGTAGGCAACGTAAGAGCTGTCTAGACCCCCGCTCAGCCCGATAATACAATCAAAATCTTTACCCTTACCCTCTCGCCTAATCTTATCAGCCAAAGATTTTAGAGCGTCTTGACCTTTTTGATCGGTATGCCAATGGGGCTTTATTGCGGACTCAAAGTTATTGCAGTAATCACACCAACCCCGCTCATCGAAAACGATGTTTGGATCGGAGGTATCCATAATGCAATGGGTACAAATTTGATAAAGCTGCATACTCATCTTTTTGCTCTGAGGAAAACTTCTGCTATAAAAGAAAAAGTTTCATCAGCACAACGCTTCCAGCTATATTCTTGTGAAAGTGTCTTAGCACGCTGGGCGATTGCAGAACGCAATGCTGGCGATTGGATAATTTGTTCGATCGCCATAGCTATGGATTCTTCATCTTCCGGGTCAAAGTATACACCCCCGTCCCGCAACGTCTCCGGCAAGCTGCTACGATTTGAGCAAGCAATTGGTAAACCGGCCGCCATGCCCTCGAGAAGAGTTATGCCAAATGTTTCACAACTAGACGCGAACACAAATAAATCTGCTAGTGCCAGATGGGTTAGCAATTCATCTTTGGGTAGGAACTCAAGTTGCTTCACAAATACACCATTAGGATCTAAAGACGCCATTGCATCCATTATTATTTTTTGCGCGGGCCCTTTGCCTCCGCCAACCAAAGTTAACGACAAATTATAGCCGCGCTGTCGTAGTGCTGCGATTGCTTTGATCACCACCCATTGGTGTTTGTACAGTTCGGCATTTGATACATAGATACAGCGCGTGGGACGCTCACCTGCAGTCGGCCAAGAGTTTACCTGCTGGACGCGCTTGAACGCTGCATCTAAGCCATGCGGGATGCAGACAATTGAAGACAGCCGTCCACAAGATTGTTGTACAACTTTGGCCGCATAATGTGTCAAAAAAATAACACCATTAGCTCGTCGAAAGGCTAAATTTTGCAACACAAGAATCGCCAGCAAACGCGCTCGTCCGACTCCATACTCATAATGCTGCATCACACCTGGCTCGTAAGAAAGCAAGTCCTGGCTTAAAATGATCATGGGTTTAAATCGACAAAGGGTACTGGCATCTGTGGTAAATAAAATGTCACAGCCCGCAGCTTTGACTTCGTGAGAGAGAGTCGCTGCCTGCCACACTAGTTGTTTTAAAATGGATTTTTCAAGTGCTATCGGATTATGCTTAATCAACCACGGATAATCTGGCAGTTGATCAAGCAATGAGCGATAGGACCAGACGTGGATCGCCTGTATGCCATGTTTCGCAGGGTCACATTCAGACAGTATCCCAATTAAATGGGATTTCGCTCCGCCCGAACGATTCCGTGAGGCATCAATTCCGATTGTTAATTCATTAAAATTTTTCAAATTATCCACGCCAATCTTATCAAACTTATCACCCCGCTTGACATACACAAATTCGCACTTATCCGCTAGCAGTCTGTTTCATCAAATAACTGGTGACTACTCGGTCCCTGTGCCCTATGAGAGAGTCTGATAATATCGTAAATTAATGGCAGAAATCGCTATAAAAAGCTACCTTAATATTAAGAATGGCTGATTTTTTCTTTTCAAGCGCTCATAAAGACGCTACCTAATCAAAATAATTGCACCTTAAATGTCTCAAACTCGAAATTACTCCCACAGAACATGGCGAGTGCGGTATTGATTTAGTAGATGCGCCTCATGATTTGCATCCTCATTTCGTTAGTTGAACTAACTCGAGTGTGACCTATGCCCAACTACAACTAATTCAATATCAGAACCCTTGACCTGTTGCGATCGTCCTCTGAATAAAATTAACCGACTTAAAGCAAAAATAAATGCTGGTTATTAAAATGCCAAAATTCAAGCCACGTCTGTAACGAGATACGTAACAAATGAAAATTGCAAAAGCAAACATATTCACGTTTTCGTTCCCAATTAAAAATATCAAAATAAAAATTGGGATAAATGCGAGAGCAACTTCAGCGCGCCTCTTTGTATATAGCAACGTCAGACAAAAAATTGAAGCTGCCTTTAAAAGATCTAGTGGGGTCCTTGCCCCATTTTTAGCCACTAAATAATAATCTATTTTGCTGGTTATTTGATAACCCATAAGCATCCAGACTAGAACAGCTCCGGTAATAAAAATCAAAATTGACACAAGTGCAGACGTGTCTTTCGGCTTAAAAATGGAGCCTGTTCTAAAGAAATCATTTAAAAAAAACTTTGGCGACAACAATGCAGCATACATTATTAGCATTTGCACATGCGATACTATCGCTAAAAAAGAAAGGGCAAATGATTTTTTTGTATTTTGCAAATAATAAACAGACATAATAAAAAATAGAACAGCAAATTTCAGTCGTTCAGCAGAAAAATACAGCACCAGCATGTAATAATTAGTGATACAAATGGTCGATGCAACAAACAGCGATACGCTCCACTTTTCAAACAACTTCATGACGAAGAAGGCCAACAGACTGTTAACAACAGCCATTACTAAATTCTTTTCAATTCCAAATCCACTCGTCATCCAGATAGTAATAAAATGACCAAGCTCTTTACTACTCATAAAGAGCGGGTAAAGCGAGTAAGCTTCCATCAAATTAAGACCGGACATATTTTCATAAGTTAGCCGGTAAAATTGTTGGTCCCCTGAAAAATAAAATGGCGCAAATAATAATGATGCTATGAAAACTAAAAGCGCCACCCCAGCCGCCCCTACCGCATAACTTTTTCCGTAGCTAATCTGTGATGGACTGGTCATTTATTTCTTATTCGCAATGACAGTGTTTTTGATTTTTTTTGGCAGAATTCGTTTTAACACATCTTTAGCTATTACGTTCATCTTCAAAAAACTATAGTAAAGCCTTGTGAGCAATGCGGAATCCGTACTGCAAACCACATGTCTCCAGGCATCAATTGTTTTAATTCTTTCATAATCAGATATGCCACCAGATGCCACACTTGCGAGTGTTTGCTCAATATATTTAAACTTAATATTATTATTGTAAGATTCATAAAAAAACTGAAAATCAGCCGCTATTAAGTTGGTGGTGTCAAAAAAATTTAGCTTGTGAATTGCACTCCTGACCAAGATAGATTGGTGAGAAAACTGCATGCCCCTCCAAAGATGACAAGGAAAGCCTGCGCTCTGGATTCTGGAAAATTCTGGGTATCTGACATGTACGTCACCATATAAAATATCTTCATCATATTTTTTGTGATAGAACACCTTAGCCAAGACATCTGATGAATTGAAAGTATCGCCTGCATTCATGAAATTTATCCATTCACCCTTAGCGATTTTTATCCCTTTATTCATCGCATCGTAGATACCGTTATCCTGCTCGCTTATCCAGCAATGAATATTATTTTCATTTTTTTTTATAATGTCTTGGGTGCCGTCGGTCGAACCTCCGTCAATGATAATGTACTCAATATGATCGTAGGTTTGCCCGATAACACTTTGAATTGTTTCCTCCAGACAGTCTTTACCATTGAAAACTACAGTTACTACTGTGATAAGTGGCCCATTTTTTTGACCTTGTTCGGGTTTTGAAAATGTGAGACTGGTATTTACGTGCTTCAATTTATATTACCCGAGTTAAGTTCACATCAAAAAATTTTCCCTGCCTTCAATCTTGAGATCTGTATTAAAAATATTTCTTTAGTTGATTCCAATCGACTAATTATCATAAATACTCGCCGCAATAGACTCTGCTATTTTCCAATCCCACTCGGTATCAATATCAACTGCTTCATAAGGTGATTCACTCAGTAGCGGTATTGTTTTAGCTCCCACAAAAGAACGGCACGCCACCAGTTCTGCAGGGGATATCAGATAAAAACTGCCATTAACAACAAGCACCGGCGGTAAGTCTTGTGAGCGATTTCCTAACCCGTGCTTACGCATAAAGGGTACTAGGTAATCACCTTCCATCTTTAATGTCCACATTGGATGCTCCCGCGTTTCCGATACACCTAGCACAGTTTTATAGCCATACCTGCTAAACAATTCGATACCCCTTTGTAAGGTTGCTTGGGTTCTAAATGGCGAGGTGGGTTGCAACAAAAGGAGACCATCAACAGCACCTTTTTCAGCTTCATACCAATCCAGCGCATGCAGTGCTACATCGACTGAGCTTGCCATATCAGTAGCCAACTCCGCTGGACGTAACCACGGCACATGGGCACCAGCCTCTTTGCAAATGTCTGCGATTACCGTGTCGTCGGTTGATACGAGAATGTCGCAAATCTCTGGTATACCTTTGGCCGCATCAATCGACCACGCTATCAGCGGTTTCCCCCCAAGCGGGCGGATGTTTTTTCCAGGTAATCGTCTGGATCCGCTGCGTGCGGTAATCAGGGCGAGTATTCTCACGAAGCGTCTTGCGATGAATTTAAGCGCGCTGCTGCCAAATCATCCGATCGCCCCACATCCAGCCAAGGTTCATGCATCGGGTAGGCTATTGTGCTTTTGGCCCTTGCCTGCAAGCGTTCGAAAAGTGTGGGCATGTCACAGTAAGAATTCGCATTCAAGACGCGCAAAGCAGCGGGAGCCAGCACATAAACGCCCGCATTGATATGACTTCGTGCGACGGGTTTTTCCTCGAAGCCAACAATTTCGACCCCTTTGGTATGGACTACACCAAAGGGGTGCTGCCATTCGTGCACCCGCACTGCCATGGTGGCGGCAGCTTCGTGACGGATGTGAAAGTCAAGCATTTCGCCATAGCGGATATCGGTAATAACATCGCCATTTGTGACTACAAACGGCGAATTGGGTCGGGGATTGAGCAAGCCTAACGCGCCGGCGGTTCCTAATGGGGACTGTTCGCGCAGATACTCGATCTGTACGCCCAAACGCTCGCCATTCCCGAAGAAGTTCTCAATCATATGGCCCAGATAATGAATGGCTAACACAAAGTGGCTGAAACCCTCTAGTTTGGCACGCTCGATGATATGCTCTAACATAGGTTTGCCAGACACCAGCAACAAGGGTTTAGGGCAATTTTCCGTTTGTGGGCGGAGCCGAGTGCCCATCCCACCGGCCATGATTACCATCAGGTTTGAGCGCGTTGGTAGTTTGGTAACTTCATCCCAGAGATGCAAGCCAACGACGTGTTGTTGCTCATCGACCACGGGTATCTGCTGGATTTTGTTCGCCAACATGAGCTGCATTACTAGCTCACGCCCCATTTCAGGTGGAACCACCAGCGCATTGCGATGGATCACGCTTGCTATCGAGCTATTGAGATCCAGCCCTTTGAGCAAACCTCGCCGTATATCGCCGTCAGATATCGTGCCTTCCAGCACCCCTGACTCATTAACCACCAGCACGATCTTGATCGCAACCTGATCAAGGTTGCTGATGGCTTGCTGAATGGTGGCGCGAGCTGGGAGAATGGCTTTACGCCAGAATTGTTCGATCGAATTCACTGTATCGCGCCCAATTTCAATGCGAGGGTAAATCATAAAAAGGCTTTTTGGCGATGCCATCAAGCGCATGATGTTTGATAGTTTTAACCACTTGCTCACTGGCTCCACCCTCGCCATAAGGGTTTTGTACCTGGATTAAACTCGCCTGAAAAGCTGCGGTGTAAAGCTTTTGTAAAGCGGCCCCAATATCCTGACGTGTTGGTTCGCAATTGATCACACTTTCAGCTTGCAAGCGGCTCCGCTGACGGTCGCCAACGTTAATGGTGCCCTTCTTGAAGCTGGGAGCTTCTGCCAAGCCACTGGAAGAATTACCCACCACGCCATCGACCTGAGCTAGGCACGATAGGTAGCGCAAATGGCCAAGGGATGTGTAAGCACGGGCGCTGGGATGTTTCGAAACAAACTGCTCCACCATCCTAATCAGGACTCGGCCATCGGTGTCGGCATTAGGCATAGTGAAAATAAGTTTCGTATCCCTAAGTTCTGCAAGGGCTGCCAATAATTCTGTCATCTGATCTGCGGCGGTTGAAATCTCAAGCGTGACGGGGTGGAAGGTAATCAGCAGATTTTTTTTTCCGAGTTTAAAGTCAAGGGATGCTTCTAGCTCTGCGCGGTCAAGAAGCTTCAAGCGTTTAATGTTATCAACTCCCAGCCCACCAACAAGGAATACCCGTTCAGGCTGCTCGCCAAGCTGGATAACGCGCTGACGGTACTCCTCGGCAGCCACAAAATGCAGGTGCGACATCTTGGTGATCGAATGCCGAAACGCCTCATCGAAAGCCCCCTCTGTGGTCTCGCCGCCATGCAAGTGCGCCACCGGTATTTGAACAACCAAGGCTGCTGCCACCGCCGCAAAAATCTCGAACCGATCACCGAGCACCACAATGAGATCAGGTTTCAATTCATTCAACGCATCAGCAAAACCGACCAACCCCAGTCCCATCGATTTGACTATGCCCACGGGCGTGTCTGAGCTAGTCAACATTTCGACATTGCGGTTAATCCGAAACCCACTTTGCTCGATTTCTCGATAGGTAAGACCGAATTCAGGCGACAGGTGCATGCCGGTGGCAATCACCTGCAACGAAAGCTCGGGATCATCCTTAATACCTTGCATGACCCAGCGTAGCAAGCCGTATTCGGCTCGGGTACCGGTGATGACACAGATTTTTCGGTTCATAGCACGATCAACTCGTCTTTCACAAAATCGCGCGGCGCGGCGCGACCCATGACTTCGTCCCAACGCATTGGCGAGATGCCGGTACCAGGGCGCTTCGTGGTGATGTTTTCCGCACTGAAAACCTCGCCCGCTTTAATGGCTTGAATGGCTACCAGTGACTTACGTACAAACTGTTTGTTCCTGGCTTCGCTTGGAGTGAGACGTTTGATGCCATCGCCCAGCGCGACTTCTACATTGCGAATGGCTGCCACCATCGTTTTGAGTTCTTCTGGCTCAAGGCTGGCTTTGTGGTCGGGGCCGGGCAGATCGCGATTCAGAGTCAAGTGCTTTTCAATTACACAAGCGCCCATGGCCACGGCCGCAATAGCCACCTCGATACCCTGCGTGTGATCTGAATAACCCACCGCTACGCCAAAGGCTGTCTGAATGCACTGCATCGCAATCAAGTTCACCTCATTCATAGGCGTGGGATATTCGGTGGTACAGTGCAATACCGTTATTTGGGCACGCGCTGTGCCTGCCCGCTCAATCGAGTCGATTGCCGCCTCAATCTCGCCCAGCGTCGCCATGCCAGTGGAAAGGATGACGGGTTTGCCAAGTTGGCCGATATGGCGCAGGTATTGTAGGTTGGTGATCTCGCCGGAAGGAATCTTGAACCGATCCTGGCCAAGACTCCGTAGCAGATCGACGCTCTCAATATCGAAACCGGTGGAGAAAAAGCCAATATTACGGGCCGCACAATGTGAGATGAGTTCGCGGTGCATATCCTCGGTGAGTTCTAGACGGCGAAGCATTTCATACTGGGATTCTTCACTGTCTGTAGTGTGGGCCTGGTAGCCCACCTTCTTAGCGGTGCGCGTGACTTGGCGGTCGGAGCTGAAAGTCTGAAACTTAACGAGATCCGCTCCTGCTTGGGCCGCCGCATCGATCAATTGCCTGGCCAATCTAAGGTCACCGTTGTGGTTAACGCCAGCTTCGGCGATGATGAGGGTTCGGTTAGTCATGATTTATCGTAACGCAAAAATCGGGCTTGATCCGTCTGGTTGTGTCGCACGGAGAGGCCCATCCCCACCACGCAACGTTTTCCAAGAGTAATGCCCTCTTTAATGATGCTACCGCTGCCAACGAAGCTGCCTGTACCAATATGCACATCACCGTTGAGAATAGCGCCGGTGGAGATATGGCAGTGGTCTTCGACTGTCCCGCCATGCTCAAGCAGTACGCGCGTATTTATGATGCAGTTGTTACCCACCCGGGCGCCGGCGTTCACGATAGCGCCATGCATCACGATGGTGCCTGATCCAATGGTCGCGTGACGAGAGACATGGGCACTAGGGGCGATGATGGCTGGTAATTGAAGTCCAAGTTCGGTTGCCGCCCGATAGAGACGCATGCGGTGGTCTGGTGTCTGAATTTGACCCACGGTAATCAAGGCGTATTGATAGTCTTTGGCCCGATACGGCAGATCATCGTCCGTGGCAATGACGGAATAACCAAAGTGCCGGGAATGAATTTCCTCTGACATGCCGATCAACCCGGCAATTTGGTATTGGCCATGCTGTTCGATCACATCAATGCACGCATGGGCATGACCACCGGCACCCATCAGAATAATTTTTGGTTTGCTCATGAGCTGACAGAAACCAGACCAGGACTGCTCGGGATATTAATCAAGCGCCGTTCCAGCGATTCAGCCACTGGTAAAGGCGCTCTCGGCGTGTTGCTGTACATCGGCATCCGATGCATCAACGCCCAAACGGGGCGTGTCATAAAGCCAGCATCATTAGTTGCTGTCAACACTGCATCACGTTGATCGGCGAGCGATTCATCGATCAACAGCGTCTGCAGCCAGTAGTTGCTTCGGCACTCCGCCGGTTCGGCGATGAGGCGGACACCCGGGATGTCTGCGAAGCTCGACTGGTAGCAATCAAACAGGCGGCGCTTTTCGCTTAGGAAGCCAGGTAATTGCTCGAGTTGCGCGCAGCCCAATGCAGCGTTCAGATTGGGTAGCCGATAGTTGTAGCCCAGTTCGTCATACGAGAAGTTCCATCGATGGGGCAGCTTGGCCGTAGTAGCCAAGTGCTTGGCGCGTGCGCCCAATTCGGGGTCATTGGTGAGGATGGCTCCCCCGCCACCAGTGGTGATGGTCTTGTTACCATTGAAGCTCAAGACTCCCATAAGGCCAAACGTTCCGGTGTGGCGTCCACCCACAGTGCTGCCAAGCGATTCGGCTGCATCCTCGATTAGTTGCAGACGGTAGTCGTGTGCGACAGCGAGCAGCGCCTCAATGTCAACCGGATGCCCAAAGGTGTGCATCGGCACCATCGCGCGGATTATCCGGCCGGAGCTACGGTTGATGCAGTGGCCGCCACGCATCTCGGTCGTACTTGAGAGGTAGTCGCTCAGAGCGTTGGCATCCATCCCGAGCGAGCGAGCCTCACTATCAACGACATGCGGCGTCGCATTACAATAGGCTACGGCATTGGCAGTGGCGATGAAGGTCAACGCAGGAATCAGAACTTCATCTCCAGCCTTTACGCCGGCCAGACGCAAGGCCACGTGCAGCGCGGCTGTGCCGTTAACCACGGCTACCGCCCGTTTGGCACCCGTAAATGCCGCCAGCTCGTCCTCGAAACGGTCGACGAACTTGCCCACAGAGGACACAAACGTCGAATCGAGGCACTCCTTAAGGTAGGCCCACTCGTTCCCTCGAAATCGGGGTTCGTGCAGAGCGATCTGCCCATCACCCACCGCCGACGCGATGGCTCTAACGACTTGCTGAGGAAGATTGTGCGGCGTACGCATGTTGATCACAGGTTGTAGACGTCGGCTTTATAAGCTGACAGGTAAGTGGGTTCGCGAAACCAGACAATGGTCTCGGTAAGGCCGCGTAAGAATCCATTTCGGCCGCCGTATTGGGGTTGCCAACCGAGCAACTCGCGCGCCTTGGTGTTGGATGCCCACAGGCGTTCGACTTCGCTTTTTTTGGGCCGCAGGCGTTGCTCGTCGGTGATGATCTCGATCGTGGTACCCATAGCCTCGGCGATGGCGTGCGCAGTGTCTCCGATGGAAATCTCGAAGTTACTGCCAAGGTTGATAACCTGGCCGATGTCACGGTCCGACTTCAGGGCGGCAATGAAACCAGCCACCGTGTCTGCTACATAGCTGAAGTCGCGCGTGGGTGACACTGAGCCGAGTTTGATCCGACGCTGACCATTGGAGATCTGAGTGATGATGGTAGGTATCACCGCACGAGCAGACTGGCGCGGGCCATAGGTGTTGAAGGGCCGCGCAATTACCACCGGCAGACTAAAGGAAGCGTAAAAGGAATAGACCAACTGATCTGCCGCTATCTTAGTTGCTGAATATGGCGACTGTCCCTGCAATGGATGCTCTTCTGTCATCGGTACAAACCGCGCTGTGCCGTAAACCTCGCTTGTGGACGTGTGCACCACTTTCTTAACGCTGAGTTCTCGCGCTGCTTGCAGCACATTAAGCGTTCCAGTAATGTTAGTGTCAACATAAGTGCCGGGTGAATGATAAGAGTAAGGAATCGCAATCAGTGCAGCTAGATGTAGGACTGCATCACACCCCTTCATTGCTTCTTTCACTCCATGCGGATCACGAATATCGCCAGCAAACACCTCAAACTGCCCTTTCACATCGGGTGCACAATTGTCTAGCCACCCCCATGAATTGAATGGGTTGTAAATTACTAATGCGCGCACTTTATAACCTTGACGCACTAGCGCTTCGGTTAGGTGCGACCCAATGAAACCGTCGGCGCCAGTGATTAATATTTTTTCAAAATTCATTATTCTAAAATCCACAATAAACGAAAAGAGTTAGTAACTGCTGCCAATTAACAAAAAACGATACTATCTATTGTCAACTTGCAATGAATCATCGAGACTAACAAGTGAAATTCTATTTAAAATACAAAATACTTCATTAATGGACTCAGGATAGGTAAATCTATCACCACCTGGTAATTTTGTGATGAAATTTTCAACAAAAATCCTATCCTGCTCACTTAAGCCACCTATTAAATTGATAATAGAAATGGCCCTGTCCCCGTACCACGATAAACTATTTGAGGATATTCCTATTGCCAATGAAAACACATCATCAAGACTCTCGACAGGTATTGTAGGATTGATCGTAATAACCCCAGCATGATTGAAACCCAATCGAAATCCACTATTTGGGTGATCTTTCACATAACACTCAAAACCATTTTTAATAGCGTGTTTTGCAATCGCAGTTAAGACTGATATTACTTTGCTCTTGTCAAAGCGCGATAATCCACACAAAAAGATTATTTTTTTTGTTCCTTTCAGCGTTGCGGCGTCACGATCGACTCCTAACAGCATTCTGGATGATTCGACACTATGTGTTTTAATGCTGGCCGGGTATTTCTTTAAGGTTAAAAAATAATGTTTGCTCGAAGAATTTCCTAGCGGTGGTGATTCATAAACAAAAAACCATCGCCAAAGAAAAGAAGCTTGCAAAAAATATCGCATCTTGCCCGTCGGATACAAGTCAAATGGACACAACCAGCCAACGTTGCTCATTTCAACCATCGGAAAATGGTGACCTGGTGGTCTAATTACTTTTATCAACACATCCAATATCGGACAGCAACATTCATGAAAAAAAACCACAGGTCGTCTTGAAACGACGGATTTCATTAAGCAATAAGCAAGGTAAATCGCTTGAAGAACAGAATTACGTGGAACCACTGAAATATGAACATTTGGATATAAAGAGCTGATACGTGAATACGATGCAATAAGATTGTGACCCAAAAGAACCAACTTTATTACGTCCCCCTTCTTTGCGATACCACTTACAAAATCGAACGGCATGGTTGACGCTACGAAAACTGTAACATCGCCTAAATCATATGCATTATGGAGCTGCATTTATGCCCTTCAAATTCAGGCTGATACTTCGCGATCCACTCAGCGATGGGAATGATTTGCTAGACCAATCACCCAAATCGACGCCAAAATCAGATTGTGTGTCCCAGTTCGTAATATCAACATAACCGCACGCCTCAAGCAGTCGCGCAAGGCTTGCATCGTTATAAATTGATTTATGAAAGTTGAATTCATAATCTTGCCCGCCCATTATCGCCAACCTTATTAAATCAAGATCATTTTTACCATCTGTATAAACAGCAATTAGCTTATCAAAGCATGGAACTGATATCCGAAGAACACCACCAATGCACAATTTTCGCTTAATATTTCTCAAAAGAGTCTCCGCTTCGACGAAAGAGAAGTGCTCCAAAACATGACACATGTAGATTTCTGAGATAGATCTATCCGAAAATTCAGCAAGCTCAAAACCTTCAGCGACTATATGGGTGTGGTCATAAGCACGGGCATCAACATTAATCCAACCTTGAATATTTACTGGGCCCGCACCCAAATGAACTTTCAAACCCACCTTATTTGGCTTTGTATAAACTGGCATGGGTTTCTCAAGGTTTTGAGCGGCCCAACGCCAATGCCGATAATAGCTTCTGCAAGCCAATAAAAAGTCTTTAATTTTTTCCATCATGGTATTTAAAATCGTGAATGTCGTAATTAACCTTCTAATGAAAGCTCCACGCGAAACCAACAAGCAAAGCTATCCTTAAACAAATTTGTGGCTTAGCTCATATTTAATTATTTGCCTTTTCATAAGCTTCTGGGGTCCCCACATCCAAAAATACTTCAGATGTCTCATAAGTATAAATACGCCCAACAAAACGATTCAGCACTTCGGTACTGAAGTCTTTCGCAGTATGCAAATCCGTACCCAGTCTCATCAATAATTCAGCAGATAAAATATACACCGCCCCATTTGCCAGATTTCCAGGGGGGTTGGCAACCTTTTCATGAAACCCAATCACCACACCCCGTTTATCTAGCTCAATAATTCCACATGATGAAGGAACAGCGGTACGAAAAGTCATCATAGTCATCAAACATTCTGGCGGGCGATTGCAGTGTGCTAGCTGAAAAGCAGTGAAATCAGCCAAGCAATAGTTGTCTGCATGAATCAGCATTCCATCTTCATGCTGAAAAAAATTTACATTAGCAATTAAGGTACCGGCAGTGCCATGCAACTCCACTTCATTAACTAGCCTGACCAGACCCCGATAAGAGCTAGATTCAATAAAACTCTCAACCTGGCTTGCCAGATAGTGTGTATTGATCAGAAACGGCCCAATATTGGCCTGTGTTAGACGCTCCAGCCAGATCCCCAAAAGCGTCCGCCCCTTGATAGGTACCAGACACTTTGGCATTGTGTCAGTCAGTGGCCGCAAGCGCGTACCCAAACCCGCCGCCAACAAAAGTGCCCTCATCAGCTCAGCTCTCGCAACAACTCTTCCGTACGTATCGGGATGTTGCCTACCCTGCCCACCTGCACCGCCGCAGCCAGAGATCCCAAACATGCAGCTTCCCAAATAGTTCCACCGCAGGCCAGCGTCATGGCACTTGTAATCAGTAATGAATCCCCTGCGCCAGCCACATCCTTAGGCGTACTATTCAAAGCATCTACTCTATCGGTCAACCACTCACCTGTTTTTTCGTTGCCTTCATGAATCAGCAGGCCTTCTTCGCCCAACTTAAGCAAGACATGGTGTGCACCTGCTTGTTGCCGCAACTGTTCTGCCAACACCACCAGACCATCTTCGCGGTTTCGGGTACTGATGCGAGCCTCGCGCTCGGTTGGCGTCAAAAGATCCATCCCCTTAAACCGGCCGATGTCACCCACCTGAGAGGAGGACTGGCTGTCCGCTGCCAAAAGCACGCCACGGCTCTTGGCCATGGCAACCAATCGATCAACCAAGGGTTGCGGCAAGCATCCATAATTAAAGTCAGAGAACACCAGCAAATCGGCCCCGTCCAGCGCCTTCTCTAGTGCGGCTAATAACTGCGTTTGTAGTGTGGAGGAGATCGCACCTTGATGAAGGTGACTGACACGCAACAGGCTTTTACCTTTGCTGCGATAGCGCTGCTTCAACGTGGTTGGGCGACTGTCGTCCACCATCAGCGTGGCGTCAACACCGGCAGCAATCAAACCCTCCAACGCAAAGTCCCGGGTTATATCGTCACCTGTCACAGAAATAAACTGTACCGAAGCCCCTAACCCTACCGCGTGTGCAGCCACAATGCCAGCACCACCAACAAAACGTGTGTAATCAATCGGCGTGACAACGATCGTTGGGTCTTCTTGAGACATGCCCAAGGGTTCACAAGTGATGTACTCATCAATAATCAGGTCACCCACTACGCATAGCTTGAGCCGAGAAAATTGTTGCAGCAAATCGGCTAATCTGGCCTGTTTAATCTGATGACGCTGGAGATATTCATGCGGTAGGTCTATTGAGAGGAAATCCAGCACCTGGAATTCCTTACGGATAAGATCGAGTGAAGAAAAAATGGTTTCGCCGGAACTGAATACCAATGCCCCACCATACTGCTCGAGCACTGCCAATTCAGAGTTAAAACGCAACTCATGCTCTTTACCTTTAACCACAATATCCGGGCGCAAGCGGCCGATTAATGCAGTCAGTGGCTCGTCAAAAATAAACGCTTCATCCACCCAAGAAATACTTTGCACGCTCTCAAGTCGAAGATGCTCATGCACATGTGCGGAATTACCTGCAAGGTAGTCTGATTGAACAGCAACGATCAAGCGGTCACCGCACTCTCTAGCAAAACGCAACAAGCGTAAGTGGCCAGGGTGCAGAACGTTGAAGGATCCGGAAACAAAAACAGTTTTCAAACAATCTCTCTTATTAACTTAGAAGTAATAGCTGTTTAAGCAAGCCCTGATTAGTGGCCTAGCATAACAAAGATAGCTAATCGCAATTAAAATTGGCCTTAATTTAGCTCTCGATTTAATCTTGCCAATACGAATTAGAATGGTCCAGTAAAGCCACGATTCGGCGTGTCATGAAGCCCATCGTGTAGCGCCATCTCACACATCTTGAGATAGGCGGCCGAATTCTTGTCAACCCCCAACATATCAAGTGCTGCATCAGCAATACTTTGCGGGCCGGGATAATAATGCTCCGACATAAAATGAGATGTAGGCGTTGGATGGTTAGGTGATGTGATGCGCAAAGGGTTGGTTTTTAACGCACAAAAAACTTGCTCAACAACTTGGCTAATCAACTCCCCGGCAATGCTTCCCGAACGGAACGCCGTGTCCGCAACAATCAATCTCCCCGTTTTTAGAACTGAATTCAAAACGCTGGGCACGTCAAGCGGGCTGACGCTACGCATATCTAGAACTTCAATACTGATACCCATGCTACTCATCAGCGCTTTAGCCGCAATAAGAGATTCAACTGCCATGTAGGAAAAGGCCGCAACCGTAACTGCGTCACCTTCATGTATCACTTTTGCCAGCCCCAGCGGAACTCGATAATATACTTCAGGAACATTGTCTTTAATTTGATGCAACCAGCGATGCTCAATAAATATAACTGGATTATTATCTTCAATAGCTGAAATCAGCATCCCCTTCGCATCATAGGCAGTTGTCGGCATCACGACCTTCAGTCCGGGCACCTGTGCAAACATCGCCTGCAGGCTTTGCGAATGTTGGGGCCCCTGCCCCCAACCACGGCCCACAATTACACGGACAACCATTGGCACGGATGTTTTGCCGTTGAACATGTAGTGCCATTTAGCAGCGTTGTTCACTAACTGATCCATCGCCAGCAAGCTAAAATCAATCCTCTGGTGAACCATGACAGGACGCATGCCAGACAGCGCAGCTCCGATGCAAATTCCTGTTACACCATTTTCAGACAAAGGCATATCAAAAATACGATGTGGTCCAAATTTTTCACGCAATTCTGCAGTTGTGTTAAAAATTGCTTTGGGATCTGGCACCCCCTCGCCAATAACTATTACCCGGTGATCTTGCTCCATAGCTTGATCAATGCCTTCGCGAATCGCCTGAGCAAAGGTGATGCCTCTCATTGATGAATCAGGCATAAACTCGCTCCCCCGCATCTTTAAAAGAAGGTTTCGCGCTGGAAAGAGCAAACTCGAATGCTTCAGTGATTTCTTTATGAATTTCCTTTTCAATCCGCTCAATTTCGAATTGGGACAGCGTATTGCTTTGTTTCATCCGTGTAGCGAATTTAGAAATAGGGCAATCCTTCAAGCCCTTTTCTCTTTCTAAAGCGGATCTATAATTAAGCGCATCATCAAAATCGGGACCACAATGCTCCCTCCAACGATAGGTGCTCAATTCAATAAATTGAGGTCCATTTCCTAGCCGGACGCCATCAACAGCAGCTTTTGCAATAGACAGCACCTCCTCAACATCATTACCATTACCAAAACAAGCTGCAACACCATGGGCTTCGGCTAACTTATAAATTGGACGATTCGGCTGCCTTTCAGTCAATCGTGTGTAGACGGAAAATCCATTGTTCTCACATACAAAGACAATCGGAAGTTTATGCAACGCGGCAAAGTTCAATGATTCGTGCACAACACCTTCTTCAAAACATCCATCACCAAAAAATACTACGCTGACTCGTTTCTCATTTTTCAAAGATGCGGCCCAAGCCGCACCAACAGCCAGCGGAACAGTTCCTCCAACTATCGGGGTCGCGCCCATGAAACCAGCATCTAAATCAATCAAATGCATGGACCCCCCGCGGCCGCCACAGCAACCAGTTGACCGCCCATACAATTCCGCAACCATGGCGTTCAAATTGCCGCCCTTCGCCAGATAATGCCCATGCGCCCGATGATTACTGAAGATGACATCATCTTTTGAAAGCGCTGCACACACACCTACCGCTATCGCCTCCTGCCCGATACACAAATGCATTGGGCAACGCATCTCCTGTTCAGAGTAGCGCACCGACAATGCCTCTTCGATACGTCTAATTCGCAACATTGATCGCAACAATGCGAAATGATCTTGATTCACCACGCTCTTCTTTATCTCAACTTGCATCCTCAAATATCCTTCGAAAATTCGGAAATATTGAGCTCAAGTAAAAATTACTTCCACTTAGCATTTCCTTAATCACCCCCCAAATATTGAAACCATGATTTGGTGGCTTTATCAATAGCGCTCGCATCCCAAACCGGCGCATCATTCCAATTTTGAATGATGTTGAGCATATTTTTAACGCCAACTTCAAGTGTGACTTGTGGCTTCCAACCCAGCAATCTAGTTATTTTTTTGGTGTCAGCAAAAGTGCAATCGGGTTCGCCCGGACGCTTAGGTATATGAACTACTGGGCCACCGAGCAATTCGACGAGACGATTAACGCTATAGTGATCACCACTTCCAACGTTAATGGCCTCACCGCTGACCTCTGACTCCGCGGCCTTGATGAACGCTTCGGCAACATCTGTTACGTATGTAAAGTCTCGCGTTTGGGTACCGTCGCCAACAACCGTGAAAGGTGTTTCCTTAAGTTTCTGGGCAAGGAACACGCCAAACACGGCTCCGTATGCACCTGAAGTTCGTGAGCGGGGTCCGTATACGTTAAAGAGCCTTAAGCTTAATGCCGGCAACTTGTAGAGTTTTGCCCAGTGCAACACCAGCTCTTCACCCATGTATTTTGTCAATGCATAAGGATATTGAGGGTTAATCGGCGATGTTTCCGGTGTAGGGTAAATATCAGGAATGCCATAACTAGAAGATGATGCGGCATAAACGACACGCTTGACTCCTGCATCCCGGGCGCACTGCAGCACATTGAGCGTGCCCACCACATTAGCCTGGAAGTAATTATCAGGCTGCTCGATTGATGGCACGATATCAGCGAGCCCGGCCATGTGGAACACCCAGTCAATATCCTTGAAGAAAGTTCGCATGGCTGAACGGTCACAGACATCGACGTTGCAATAGACAAACTTGGGATGCGTTTCAAAAGTTTTAATGTTTTCCTTACGCCCGCACGCGAGGTTATCAAGAATCACAACTTCGTGACCCAGATCAAGGAGCATTTCGGCAAGATGGCTCCCAATAAAACCACAGCCACCTGTAACCAGAGTTTTCCTAGGCAATTAATTACCTAAATAAAATTAATATGGGCAACAGAGTTCTCTTGCAAGGAGTGCAGGTAACGATTGACTTCATCCATGCGGCAATTGCGGCGACAATCCTTTATATCGAGCTCGTGGCGAATAAATTCGAAGCTCTTTTGGCGTTTCTCACCTTCCCATATTTCCTGAAAGGATCGCTCGTTTATATTCCCATATTCAAATCGCTTGTCTAATAAATAAGCGCTACACCCATAAACCGATCCGTCTGCCATGATATAACCCCATACAAAAGGCGTAGCATTACATTTTTCATATCTGCCTTCTTCAGCGTACTTCCGCATTGCGTGAGCACGAAAAACCACATTAAAGCTCTTTGTATTGTATGTCTCCAACTGGTTGGCCATTTCCAAATAAGGCTTGTAGTCAATATTTTCGTACACATGCGTTTCACTGAACTCATGCTGCGAATAGGGTTTCACAACAAGGTAATCAAGGCCTATTTCATCTCTACATAACTGTGCCAACAACCCCATTTCATCAGAATTTTCTGGCAACAACAAACACTGTGCACCTATAACACAATCAAGATTTCTTTCTCTCTTCGCTTTAACGGCACGCTTTAAATTGTCAATAACCGTTTGAAAGTCCTTCTCTTTGGTTTGATGTATTTGTGCATAGGTTTTAGCAGTGCCCGCGTTTAAAGACACCTTAATCCATGAAATTAACGGTAGCGCCTCATTGATGAATTTATCTTTCATTACTGTTGCATTTGTTGTGAACGCAACATCAATACCGGCATCTTTAGTGGCCTTAACAATTTCATGAATGCGCTTGTGCAGCATAGGCTCTCCCTCACCCGCGTACATAATGCTCTTGACCCCCAGTCGCCCCATTTCTTCCAACCGAACCTTGAGTAAATCAACGTTCAGCATATTAGTCTTGTAGCCAATATAATCTACCGCGCAAAATGTACAGCGATGATTGCATGCCCCTACGGGCGATATTTCCATGTAAATTGGATAAACCAATTTTGCCTTATTCCAATCATTGCCAACCTCCAATAATTGTGCGACACGCTTGGGATGGTAAATTAGCTTATGACTGTCAATTGCGTATTTATCTTCCATAATTTCTTCTTTAATCTAGTTTTTGTTTGTAGAAATATCTCGGTCACGCAGCCACTGCATACATATGTGCCCTACGATGAGCTGTAGATCTTCGGCGATTTGCATATCGTCAATCTCAAAGTGAATTGGGCATTGCGCAAGTTCTTTGCAACGCCCCCCAGTGAACCCAAGTATAGCGAACGTTTTCATCTTTTTTTGATTAGCCGTTTCAAGCGCCTTTACAACATTAGGTGAATTACCACTGCCGGAAAGAACTATTAAAATATCACCGGGACTACCTTTAATCCTGATTTGCTCTGAGTAAATACTGTCATATCCCAAATCGTTGGCAAGACAAGTCAATACGGCGGCATTAGCGCTTAAAGCTTCCGCCCGTAATCCACCGCCATTTTTCATACCAGCACCGTAAATAAAATCATTTACGAGATGTATGGCATTACCCGCACTGCCGCCATTCCCGCAGATATAGATACAGTTGCCTTCAAGCCGAGCTTCATGCAAGGCCTTTGCGAGAACCGGAACTTGGCGAAAAGCATCAAGGCTAAGGGCATTGGATAATTTATCGATGTAATCTTTAACGTGTTTTTGCATATAAGTTTTCTCCAAATAAACCGCGTGACTTCAAGCGTTATCAAGAAGCGTCAGCACTTGATTCGAAATGGTTTCACCAATAGTTCTTATGCTGTAGCAGCCAATGAAAGAGCATTGTACAGATAGATAACGTTTTTTTTCATATTCAAAGTCATCTAACAAGCTCCCATGCCAACCAAAAGCTTACATCTCTACCGAAAGACAAAGTGCTTTCTGGCAACATAGTTCCAAAAGAATATGCTGGCAACAGTAAGGATTTTAGCCAAGAATAAGGGCAACATAACTATGGACACAAAAAAAAGCAATGTTAACTGGGCAAGCAACAGCCCCACCAAGCTAATTATAAATATAAGTGCCATTTCCTCTCGTCGCTTGAATCGTACGCCACTCTTAAATACCCATCGGATGCTCAAAAAATAATTTGCAGCCGTACCCACACAAAACCCGATGGCGTTAACCCATAGATATGAGAATCCCAACCAGACCGCAAAAAACCAGAAAAATATAAGGTCAGCGGTGGCAACACTTCCCCCAACAAAGGCATAACGAATTACCGGCGGCAAGAACTCCAAGTTAACTTTTTGCTTGGCCGCAGCGGTCGAATTAGTGGACTTTGAATTATTACTCACGCCGCAGAGCTATGTTGATGAATACAGATACCACCTGGACTACATTGCGAAAACGAAAGGCTTTGGTTTTTCCCGCTACCCGTTCATTTACATAAATTCCCACTGTCGCGTAACTGGCTCCCCGCCTTAACATACGCACTAGCAGATCTAATTGATAGGCGAATCCGTCAGTTCGGACTCCAATTTTTTTAGTTGACTCTGTTCGTTGTATAACTATACCGTTGTAGTAAGGGATGGTTTTCCCTGACAGCAGGTTTGCGAGCATCGTATATGAAGTTGATACGAGGCGTCGGAAATATGGCCGAGCAACATCGGCATTAAGGTGGAAAGGAATAATGATATCGGCTGAACCCACATGTGAAAAAAGGAGTTGCAGACTTTCCGCAGCAAAGCAGTTGTCTCCCGGCACCATAATTACAAACGGTTGCGTGGCCATCTGCACCCCTGTGTTATAGGCTGCCCCAAGACCAAGATTGACTTCATGATGAATCACCCTCACCTTTAGGTGCTTTTCCGTCAGCGCCTCCATCAAAGCGCCAGTATCATCGCTACTGGCATCATTGACCAATATAACTTCGAATTCGTCAAGAGCACTCACCGCTGATAATACCTCTGCAAGTGTTTCTTCAACAAGCGGTCCCTCGTTATAAGCTGGTATGATAATCGACAGACCTCGTCGCTCACTTTGCGATACACAACCATGACGCAATTGCCGTCTGCTTGATCTCTCTTCCCGTGCATTTTCAGAGTCGCTCACCGCACCTGATTCAGTTGCATGGCTTGAAGCACGCTTTGAAATACTAAAAAAATAAATTCCGCCCCACGCTACAATGTAGTAAAGCAGCTCCACCGGCAGCCTAAATCGCGCTACTGAGTTTGCTGTCAACGACACAAGGGATAGGTAGGCCAAGCACGACCAAAATGCGATCACTATAGACAAGGGCAGTCTTCTGCGAAAGAATATTACTAGGCCAGCCGTGAAAACAAAAAGTAAATAGTTCAGCTTGTTCAGCCCAGCGCGATTCGGCCACGAATAAAATGTGAGGGCGGCGTATGACACACGCTGAGACCAACCATCGCCAAAAGCCGTGTCAAGACTTGGTACGTTTGGAAGCTCAACATTCCCAAGCACCATCAAGTGCAAATTCTTAAAATAACTGATGATAAATTCCGTCGTATTGAACCGAACCTGATCCAAAAAAATCTCATCCATCACCGCAATAAAATCACTGCTCATATTCTCTTTAGCAATAAAAGCATTTGTTTCCTTGTACATATCTCCCATCGCAGCGCTGACGCCCCCCGCCTCCTTGGCAACAGTGTGGAAACGATTAACTAATTGAGGATACGTTGGACTAATGTAATCAAAGTTTTCTGGGTGCAAGTAGTGATATGAAATATTAAACTTTGCACCCGAATAGGGTGCTTTTTGAAATACCTTGTCTGCATCTTGAAGGGCTACTCCAAGACGAAATGTAGCGAACAACAACAAAGCTGGCACAAACATCAACCAGAGCACTTTTCGCTTGCCTGTATCCCATATGATCTTTCCAGAAAAGCCAATAACCACAAGCCAAAGGAAAATTATTTCTTGTCGCACCAATGATCCAAGAAGTAGAAACCATGTTGCCATCAATAGCCATCGTGAGACTTTTGAATCGTCAACTCGCAAACTGGATGAAAGAAGCAATAACGACAAAGCCGGCGCCGTCAAGAAAACAGCCAACGACTCTCTGATAATGCCATGCTCATAATTAATGAGCGACGGGGAAGTAAAGGCAATCAATACAACAAAAAACCAAAAGCCGCGATGAGTCTTGTTCTGAAATTGGATCTGCGCCAATACGAAATAGCTCAGGACCCCTGCGAGCCAGCCAAGAACATGTTGGAATACCACAATCCAAAACTGATAATCGTTGCCGGTGCACACTTTTATCAACTGCAGCCACGCGACATAAAGCGGGCCGGTGACAGTAAAATAATTCTGCCAATATTCAGAAACCGCCAATAATGACGGAAGGTACCTTACAGTTGAATCCCAAGACAGGGTCGCGCCAGGCTCAAGCTTGAATAGAAGGATACGGGGAATTGCAAGCAGGGTCCCCATCAATGCAACTGCAGGCCAATTGAAATGAATTTTTAAGCCTGCTTTAATTAACTTTGCATCAACCGACACAGGTGTATCTAAGTTTTGATTCATCAGTCACCAATACCGTCAATAATTTTTGTGACTTAACGGCACATCTTAAAGTTTTTAAAGTGCTATTTCAAACGCTGAGCCAACAGACGAAACATCGGGACACACTTTAAAGACAAAATCAAAAAGTAGAACCTTAATAAATTGACTCGGCCAACTTATCGCAACCTTGACCCAATAATTCTCGCCGGTACCCCGGCCACAATAGAATAATCCGGGAAACTCTTCGTAACTACAGCATTTGCGCCCACCACCGCTCCTTTTCCTAAAGTAACACCCGGCAGAATAACTGTATTCATGCCGAGCCAACAATCGTCCCCGATTTCAACATTTTGCAACTGATGACGATTAGAATCTATTTGAGATAAAGCGTCATTTTCACGGATCGTTCCATCGCCATAGATTTGATGCGTACCGCTTAAAACCGTTACATTTTTTGCAAAAAGGCAAACTTTTCCGATGGAAATCGAGCCGGATATATGGCAATCAGAAAAGAATGAGGTGCCAGCACCTATGGTTATCGTTCCACTGGTTGTACTAATAATGCTCCTAGGGCCAAGTGAAGCGTTATTTCCGATAGTAATGACTCCATTTTCAGCCGCGTTAATTTCAGAACTTTCAGAAGTTGCGACGAAGGCACCCAATAAAATACTACTGTCATAGCAAGAAATGCTGCCCCGAATGCTGGCTTGGCTGCCCAGAGAACATCTACTGATAGATAAAGAATCAACCCTAACTTTTCCAGTAAATATGTAAAAAGACAATCTATATCTCAGCGAAGAAAATAGAATCCGTATCTTTTGTAAAATTTTTCCAAAGAATAAGGCAATCATTTTTTTAAGGAATCAATGACGAACACTTATGATTCGAAGTGTGAATTGCATGCTCATTTTTTACCTAGATCGCTCAAAGGTTCATTCTCAATGCAGAGGCGCTTTACTAAGCGTAGAAAACTAATTTCGAATGCCGGCCTGGCAGTGGGATTTGGAACACCTAAACCCATTGCAGGGTTTTCTATTGAGCCCGAAAACATTTCAGTAAGACTTTTTTTAACTGCCAAGTCTGGATCTAATATCGAAGCTACAAGGTCCTTAATATGTTGAACAGTAGATTTCGACGGTAGGTTATTAATGTGAAAGGTTAGGGGTAGGTCGATGCCGTAAAATGGGAAGCCATATAAAATGGTTGGTATTCCTAGAATGCTATTTTCTACTGCAACGCGACCGGTCTTTGTTGCAAACAAGCAACCTTGATCACGAATTTTTGAAATGTGCATTGAGGGAGGTACAAGCCCAACTCCTAAACTACCCAGTTGCTGATAAAACGCAGAGCACTTATGGATTCCTTGGAAATGGACATACCCAAACTCTGAGAAGATCCCAATTGCAGGGTGCTCCCGATAATATACATTTGAGTCGGGAAATCTGTTTTTGAGATCAATCAGGACGTCAATTTCATCCGGATAATTATGTGCCTCAGGAAAGCTCGTAGCCTCTGGTAGCATATGCCCAACATATACAATGTCATCGGGTTGGATCTGACTAACTTGAAAATGCTCCTGAGTTATTAACAATTTTTTATATTTTTTATGCGCACGAAAAATTTTAACAGCATCAAAAAAACCAAAAAGAGGGAGTTTTAGGTTAATTTTTGATGAAACTTCTGGCAATCGACACCCTATCAACCGTCGACGGAATTTCGCAATTAGGTGTCGGAGGTGCAAATGGACTGCATAAAGTGAGGATTGATGCAAAAAAGGGGAGATGGATCGAGTGCTGTCTTCTGGTGTATAAGTGACATTATTTTTAATTTTTTTAATATACTCAGTTATCACACTCTCTGCAGAATAATTTGAAATTCGAATAACCGTTTTCTTCTCTATCCCCTCCACCACTAAACATCTTCCATCAAAGACATTGCCATACAGATAATACGTCTTAATGCCCAAATAATTTAGTGCCACATCTAAGCAGTATGTGAATAAATGATGCGGAGCACCGGTCTCAAGTATTGCAACACGAGGAGGGTGGTTTCCAATGATTTGGATTAAAGATACAGTATATTCTAGCAACAGACCGACGGAAGTTGAAATTGACTGACTACTATTGACCCATCTATCAATCAATGGATAAGCCTTTAACAGATGTTCTTTGATCTCGGGTACGCGGATTTTAATTTGTTGCGGACAAGAAATATTAATGCCGGATATGACACCACTGGGTACAGATCGAAGATGCACATCGTTTGGCGTAACACAAATTAAAGAATTGACATCAGATTTCAACAGTAAATTCGCCAACGAGCCAGTTGGCTCGGAAATAATAAGAATGCTCATGCTTGCTCTACGCTGCGCCTAGTAATGATCCAGCATCAATTCCGATGCCAGTGTATTTTGGGAAAAAAGCGATGCTAAACATATCGCGGTGATTTCCAAGTATTGGTATACCGGCTCGATGCGGGATTGCCCCCGTTGAAAATAACATAGCGTCCCCTCTAACCCCAGTAAACTTCCTCCCACCTGTTGAATCTAGCCCATTCCGTGCGTCAGCAACTTGATTTAGCTCTGTTTCGCTCGAATTTTCGATAAATTCAAATGGTCCGTGAAGCTCTGTCGTGTCTGTCAATAAAACAAAAAGTTGCACATTCCGGTAGTCGACAACATGATCATAATGCCAAACCTGACTATAGAGATCCAAGGAACGGTAGTTTTCAGGAATGCCGATATTTCGCCATACATTGGCGGTATGAATCAAGTAATCTCCGCCAAAGTACAAGCGAAGCACTGAGTCGAATTGTTTTATTTCCTGCTTGATCGCATCGGGTATATCGTTCCAATTTAATTCATATGTTGAACTATAATATTTTCCGTCTGGTGCCACTCGGCCACGATTTACAGCTTTTTTTTCATCAAATATGAAATTGTTTGGGATATTAACGTGCGTCGGAACCTTCAGAAGCATAAATCGCATCTTGAAAATTTCAACCGCATGCCCCAGCCTATGAAAAATCTCAAGCATGCGACTTTTAGCTCTCCCATACACTTCTTTCGCCGCGCCATAATTGCCGAATATCTTACTCATACCCCCCCAATAGCCATTCAGTTAATTTACGTAGATGCACAAACACCTCTAGAATACATCACGGCCAGCCCTTGCCGATTGTCATATAAGCATCCTGTTTCGCATGGCATAGCTTGTTATTGGTCACGAATCCCATATCTCCAAGCTGGGGGATTTCAGCGTTACTAGCCTGCCCTGCACAGGGATTCCGATCCCAGATTCCGGGACTCGTTTGTGTCCAGAATCGAGCATTGCGATGTTGATCCATGATAAAACCCAAGCTACGTTGATTGGTGCCCAGCCATTCGTAGAATTTCGCCGCATGCTGCGAGGAAGCCTGTTCATAATACTTAACCAGAGCCAAACCCTGTTCTCGCGTTATGCGACCATGCCGTATCTCGCGCGATGCATGATCTGTCACTTTAGAATAACCGTTCTTTATCAGCTTTAGCTGGTCATGCAGATCCATAAAGTTGTAGCAATCAACATGGTCATAGGTATCAAATGTTCTGGCAAATGTTGCGCTCATGTAGTCATGCGTGGCGATCATCTGCTCATGCTGCGCCTTGGGATCCCAGCGGACATAGTTGCCAAGATAGATGCCACGTACGCCAACACGTCGCAAGTCTGCATCATCGGGGTACCGATATTGCCAGATATCTTCTTCAGACAGCGTGTCAAAAATAGACAATAGATCGTCCGCCTCATATCCCATCAAATCATGATCCTTGCGATACCGGCGCGTCATTTCCACTTCGTGTTCATGGGAGAACATCCCCACCTGCTCTAGGCCTTGATGCGCACCCCATATGATTAGCGGTACTTCATAGCGAACAGCTGTCTGCACCGGGAATACGGTCTGCCCAGCCAAGCATGGCCAGTAGATGCTGCCGAATTCGCGCAGCGTTGTTCGGGTGATTTTTTTTACCGACATGGGATTGACATTCTGGATCACAATATCGCAGTCGAACCGGATCCGCAGATTAGCGAGGTTCTTGATACCCAACTGAGTATTGAAATATTTATTGTAAGTCACCAGCAGCGGATTCAGCCCAAGCAGCTCCTTGACGAGATGGACGATAAAATATGAGTCGTTTGCACCGGTCACAGGAACGATGCAGTCGTAATTCTCCCCGGAGAGAGACCGATAAGGCTTGACCATATCCTCAAGTCTTTTCCACCGAACCTCCCAATCAAGGCAGTCCTTTTCCTCATGAATACGACACCCCGAACAGATACCCTCATCGTCCAGAGTCAATCCAAGCGGATGAGCAGTGGAATAGAGGCAACGTTTGCAGAATAGGATATCGGACATAGGCTTATAGAGGATATTCGGTTGCGTAGATAGGCGGTCTTAATGAACCGCTTGCCAATACTTCTTTAAATCGCTGGACAGCATGCTCACGGTAACTCAAGAAATTTCCTATTGCGATGGCCGCCACATTGGGACGCGCAAGCAAAGCTGTCATCTGTTCCACGCTACTGATACCGCCGAATGCTATCAGTGGCACTTTTTCATTCTGAAACATGTCGATCAGCTCATTATTAAAACCGAAGGGTGTGCCTTCATGTTGCCAGTCAGTCAGCATCACCTCGGAAACTATGCCGTGCCGGATCATTTTGAATAATGCCTCCCCGATGGGCGCAGCGACCTTGGATCTATAATCGAACCATTCCAACCTATGAGCGCCTATCGCTACGGGTATCGAGGCTATCACTGCCTGCGTCCCCAGCTGTTCGCTCAACCCTTTTACTACCGACAAGTCGTCATGTAAAAGCGCGTCCACAATCACTCGATCTGCGCCACGCTGAATAACTTTGGCACCGTCTTCAACCGTTCGGATGCCGCCGCCATAGATCAGGGGAGTACTTAAACCAAGGCGCGCCAATTTCCCCAATAACGCATAATCCGGGCCAGTCTTTGCCCCTGACCGGTCAATCGATTGCACAAGAATTTCGTCGGTACCCCATCGATCGAGATTTTCCACCATACACTCTGGCTTGCCCAGAGGCAGATAGCGATGGTATCCAAAGGACTGCACCGCCCAGCCATTTTTTATGGTTACAACTCCGATCAGTCGTTTCTTAAGCATTGACTAGCTCAGTAATCAGGTTTTTTAATAAGGCTTTTCCCGCAGCCTGACTTTTTTCAGGATGGAATTGCACCCCTGTCACACTCCCGCGCCGAATCGCTGCCGCAAATAGGGAAGGATGTCGGGCCGCTGCCACTTGATACTCGGATGGGCCATCAAAGTAGAACGAATGGCTAAAATAAAATGCCTGCCCATCACTTGATGTATACAAAGGATCATTCTGCGTACACTCCAGTGTGTTCCAACCGATGTGCACGCCGTGATCCGTAAAAGGCTTGATCTCACCGGGGATCAGATCCAGCCCCGCAGTGTATCCATGTTCATAGGAAGCACTAGCAAGCAACTGCATACCAAGACAAATGCCAACCAGTGGGCGCTGCAGACGTGCCTGCTCCTGCAAATAGGTGACCAGACCACGTTCATGCAAATTACGCATGGCGACCGGTAACGCACCCACCCCGGGAAGCAACAAAACATCTGCGACATCTAACTCGGATATCTCCTTGGTGACTCTCACACGAAACCCCAAGTCTCGCAGACTATGAACAACAGAGGCATGATTACCCATGCCGTAGTCGATGATCCCGATAGTAATGATACTCACAATCCGACACCCACTTTGAATTTCCGACTGATAGTGCCGTCAAGCCCTATTGTAAAGAGTTCACGATTCACTGATGAATGCACCTTTTCCCAAAAGTGTTCGACCGATATCCCGATATAGGCGCAAAAGCTTTCAATATATTCATCGCTGCAGGCATCATCGTGTTGTTCAACCAGTCCGATGCCATGAACGCGAGTCATGCGTCCCAGCCTGATCTCTTCATTGACGTAATCTGTGACGCGCCCAAAACCAAATTTGTAATACTTGATCATCTGATTAAGCGTTACCCAGTCTTCATCCAATGCCGTCACGCCAAGCAGATCCCCCGTATTTTCAACCGTGTCTTCACGGATATGCAGCCCATTGGCGGCGGCATACATACCGTTGTTCACAAGGGACCAATCTCCCAAGAACCATCCCAGATAAACGATCTGCAAACGATGCTTATCAAATGCCTCCGGGGATGGATAGCGATAGGGGATCAGTTCAGGCATCGTAGCGCCCGCATCAACCATCCAATCCAACCCGCCACCAGCTAGGGTGTTCATATATCTCAAGTTATTTCCGTCATAACCCATACGACCGAGCGTCTTGAGATCGCCGAGTTGAAGACCCGGATTTTCGCCCCATAAAATTAATGGGATGTTGTAGCGTATAGCCAACTGGGGAACAGAGCTGAACAGAGCTAACTCAGTCGACTTGCACCAGTTCGTAAAGCGCTCGAATGCTTCAGCCATCAAGCGCTTCCAAGTTCCCGGCGCAGGAGCGGAGATAACAACATCGAACCCCAACTCAATAAGATTCGAAATGTTGTCCACGCCGCGCTCAGTTACTTGCTGTGGAGGATAGCTAAGACAGGCCAGCAGCGGCTTTACACCCAGCTTGTCGCGCACCCATAGCGCTTGGCGTGTGCTGTCTTTACCTCCACTCACGCCGATGATGCAATCAAAGTGTTGCCCCGGTTTTCGCGGTAATTTAAGCAACAAATCTTGAAGAATCTCGTAACGCTCTTGCCAATCAACATTCTGAAGGCGCACAAAGTAATCACAGGCTGGACAGATACCCGCGTGAGTAAATACTGTGTTGGGACGCGTGTCCGGTTGAAGACAACGACTACAATATTTCATAACTATTTACTCGATCTTCCTAATTGGATCAAACCGCGGTGCGGCAAACGACAAAGGGGTGCCCATGGTGGCAATGTGCAATAAACCTTGCGGCCCGCCATAAGGGCGAGTACCAAAGCGAAGGACTCGCAACCAGCAACCCAAGTGGCTCGACCCAAGGATTCAGCGATGCTAAGCGAAGTATCTAATTTAATTTTCATCTCCGAATGCAAGTCAATCCAATTACTATACTTCCCATGCGGATCGGACGGATGCGGCCTTAAATTAATTACCGTTTCAGCAGGCAAACCCAACTCAGGAAGCCTGCCAATAAAATAATCCAGCGCTTGAAATTCTCCTGGAATTCCACGTCCCCAGTCGGCACGCATCGGCTCTAGAACATATAATAATTCAGGTTCGCCCGTCTTCTCTACATGCGCAAGATAACGCAGCTGGTTTTCCACATAATAATTGGGAAATTGCAATACAAACTTTCCGGGAAAAGTTCGTAATGCAATTTCCAAGGCATACTCATCGGCTACCCAAAACTCATCAGGCCAGACTCTCTCACCGTTCCGGACAAATCTCTCGGCATAATTAACCCAATGGTCTATGACGGCAATGGATTTAATACCGAGTGATTGAGCCGCCTTGCGAGCATCGTGCTCAATGTCGCTTGCCCAGCCTGTGCCGCTCACGAGCGCCACAGCGCCGGAAAGCGCATCTGAAAGAGCCATCGTTGCGATCTGTGGAAAAGCCTTACGCCAAAGAAGCTCTGCTGGTCCGCCTGCATGCGCGCGCACATCAGGCATAAGGCCAGACTTTAACCACCCGATCACGAGATTAGCGGCTCCGGCATCATGTAAGGCTATTGCCAACGGCGACCCTATCGTCGAAAAATCGGGTAGCTTCCTCATTTCAACGCACCCATATGCGCGTACGATCGGGAATGGACTTTCTCGATAACTTCCTGCATCTGCGCTTCGGTGACGGGGCGGAAGAACTCGCCATCGCTTTGCGGTATCCCGTCAGCCGGTGTCATTTCCGTTCTCAATACCCGTGCCACGGTTCTCGCCATCATGGCAATCGATCGACGATAGACTTGTACACGCATCGAAACGTAATCATCATACGGTGTAAAACTACACAATTCCGTATCAATGATTGGCCCCTCATCATAACCCTCAGTCATAAAATGCGCCGTGTTCCCCACGGGATCATCATTGAGGATCGACCACTCTACACAACTCGAACCACGATACTTAGGTAGCACACCCGGATGCACGTTGATCACTCCCTGCATCGGGAAATCGAGTATCGGCGCAGCCAACTTCCGAGGCGTGCCGCCATTGATCAAAACAGCTGGTCGCACCTCTTTAAGCAACGCAAAACAATCATCCCCATTGTGGTTCTTAACAAGGTAAAAAGGCAGCCCGTTAGACGCAAAACCATAGATTCCGATCCCAAGCGAACCGAACGCACCGCCCGTTCGTTCCGTCCATATCCTCTGGTCTTTCACCGCAAAAGGTTTTTCATCCGCAATGACACATAAATTGGTCACACCTTCCTCGTATAGAGATCGGAGCAATAATGGCAGAAGCGGTGCCGTCAAGGTGGTCAACACACCGACAAGAGATTGCCTAGACATTGGTTATGCTTTCAATGAGTCGAGGTTATTCCACACTTTTTTAAATGCCCGAACAATCAATTGGACATCTTCATCCGTAAGGTCATAAACACACATCCCGAAACCCAGGTAGGTCGAATCGTTCAACTCCTCCGCCACCGGGCAGATACCCTTGCTATAGCTCACATCGCGATGACAAATATCCGAAGACCACGGGAAGCCTCGTGAGCCGTAGGCCATCTTCTTTTGATACATAGGCAGCAGGTGAATATTCTGGTAGAGCTTGCTTACGGCAACGCCCTCAGCTTGAAGCGCCGCATGAATTTGATCTCTCCCGACACCAAGCTCCTCGATATCCAGAATTAACGGGTACACGTAATAGACATGGGTGCGATCCGGCCTCACTACAGGAGTACGCAAACCGCACAGCCCCTTCAAACCCTCACTCAGCCTGTTGGCTAACCCTTGCCGCGTTTTAACAAATCCGTCCAGCTTCTTAAGTTGCTCAATTCCCATGGCGCACTCGACCTCACCCAGGCGGAAGTTATGACCGATCATGTTGGCAAGATTAGTCACGCCTTTGTCGCCCACAACAACCTCGGCGTGGTTACGAATCAAGTGCAAGCGCTCGGCGATCTCATCATCATTGGTGACCAGAATACCGCCTTCGCCTGTGTGAATATGCTTATGGTAATTGAGACTGTACCCACCCACATGAGCACTGGTTCCCGCATATTTCCCTTTATACAGAGCGCCCGGTGCTTGCGCGGTATCGGAAATAACTTTTAATCCATACTTGGTGGCGATTGTCATTAGTTCATCAATATCTGCCGACTGACCAAAGATATCGGCAACCATGATGGCCTTGGTGTAGGGCGTGATATTAGCCTCAACCGACTTTGGATCTAAATTGAAGGTTTCGGCATCAATGTCGGCAAACACAGGAATCGCATTCCAGTGCAATATCGCCGTGGCACTAGCGCTCATCGTCCAGGGGGTGACAATGATTTCATCGCCCGGCTCGATCTCAATCGCGCCTACTGCAGCAACAAGGCCCGATGTCCATGAATTGACTGTAACCGCGTGTTTCACCCCGAAATATTCAGCACAGTGGCGCTCAAACTCTTTTACTTTCGGACCACCGTAAAAGTCTGCGTGCCACGCACCGATGAACTGGGATAACACACCGCCTTCAATTACCTTTTTGGCAGCAGTAACTTCCTCTATACCAATCGGATTGTAGCGCTTGAATTCAGTTTGAATGGTTTTGGGACCACCAAACAAGGCGAGTTTTTCTTGGGCTACTTTATTACTCGTATTAACCATCCTAATATCTGTATCATTTTTTTTATTATGACTAACTATATAACGCAGGTTTGCTGCTTGATTTCCTCGCAGACTCGTTGTGCGGCCAGCGCCGATTTACCGGAGCTGGCAAGCGGAGCGCCTTGTGTGATCGCCCTATAAATGTTGTCGACAGCCTGGAGCATGGCTTGGGGATATTCCCCTGGGCGACGTACGCCTTCCTCGAGCTTACGATAGCCTTTGAATGTGTCACTATCAACAGCGTGACGCTCACGCCAAAACATTCCGCCCTCTTCCATAGTCAGCACGCCAAACGAAAATACCAACTGCAGTTCGAAGACCGCATAATCCCCAGCATAGGCACAGGCAATATGTACAGGCACACCTTGGTCGCTTTCCAGCCAGAACGGTACCGTGGGGTCACTGAAAAAGAAATCTTGTACAGGCTTGCCAACATTAATAATTTTCACGGGACCAACAAACCAGTGCAAAAGATCCAGCATGTGAGAACCGTTGTTCAAAAGGCCCTTATTATAAAGCCCAGCGACCGATCGCAACTGACCCCAAAGACCCGCGCTCATATCAGCTCGAAGTTTTAAAATATCAGCGTCCCAACGACGTGTGTAGTTCACCGCCAGATGAATGCCGGCTTTATCACACTCCGTTACGAATCTTTCACTATCGGCAAACGAGGTCGTTATCGGCTTTTCGCAAAATATCAATTTTGGTTTCAAGCGTAGTGCAATTTCAAGATCATGCGCGTGACAAGAAGTCGGCGAACAGACACTAATAACATCAAACTGCATGTCACCATTAGATAATTCATCAATCGATCGGAAGCCCACTGACACTTGCCATGCTGACATAAACGCTTCACGCCGTTCTTCGTCTGGCTCTATGCATGCCGCAATTACAAATCGACCATCACGTGCATAGGCACCGGCATGGGTATAGGGAAAATAGCCACTTGTTCGCCTCATATCAAAACCGCCAGCAATATTCCCGCAGCCCACGATCAGAACTGACAAAGAGTTTATTGTGCTGGTTGTGGCATTCATTAAATCAAATCCCATCCAAGCGCCGTACCTCGCTTTACATCACGCGTCACGGTTTTGCCCAGCACCATTCCAAGATATTTTATTGGCAACCCCAACCCAGGCCGAATCGCACGCACATTGTCGCGCGTTAGCAACTCGCCTGTTTTCAAATCCTTCACCACATACAGCGAGCGACGGAACGCTAGTGACTTCTTTTCTTTCTCCGTCGCGCCGTAGCTCACTTGCCCGAGTGCCTGCCAAGCCCGTTTGGATTCCACCACCAATTGCGTAATTTCGGGCGGCTCCATTGAAAACCTACTATCCACTCCGCCATCTGCACGGTTGAGCGTAAAATGCTTTTCGATGACGGTGGCACCCAATGCCACGCTGGCCACCGATACGCCTATGCCCATGGTGTGATCGGACAAGCCCACTTCACAGCCGAATAATTCACGCAGGTGCGGAATCGTCAGGATATTGGTGTTCGCTGCCGTGGCAGGATAGGTGCTTGTGCACTTGAGTAAAATTAAATCCTTGCAACCCGCCTCACGGGCGGCTCCCACGGCATCATCCAGTTCGGCTACCGTCGCCATGCCAGTGGAAATGATCAGCGGTTTACCGGTAGCGGCCACGCGGCGAATCAGAGGCAAGTCGGTATTCTCAAACGAGGCAATTTTGTAACACGGCGCATCCAGGCTTTCGAGAAAATCCACTGCCGCGTCATCAAAGGGTGTACTGAAAGCAATGATCCCAAGTTCGCGCGCCCGGTCAAAAATAGGCTTGTGCCACTCCCACGGGGTGTATGCCTCGCCATAAAGCTTATAGAGAGACGTACCCGCCCATAGACTCTTGGGATCGCTGATATGAAACTCTCTCTCGTCAAGATCAAGCGTCATCGTATCGGGCGTATAGGTCTGAATCTTCAGCGCGTGTGTACCAGTCTTGGCCGCAGCCTCGACGATTTCCAATGCGCGGTCTAAAGACTGATTGTGATTGCCGGACATCTCGGCAATGACAAAAGGGGCTTGATCCCGTCCTATGATTCGATTCTCAATTTTTACTGTCATTTTCAATTTCTAACTTTCCCAAATAGCCGGCTTTTAAAAGTTTCCCGCTCGTCAATCCAATTTGTTCCAAATTTTGCTAGACATACAATATCTTCATATTTATCATTTTTTAGATAATGATCAACAAATCGGCCTTCTTGCACAAATCCGAATTTTTCATGTAGTTTTATTACGCCTCTATTAATAAAGGAAAAAACCTCACAACACAATTTCCTGATTTTCAAATTCATGAAGGCATAATCAAGAGCAAAAAATTCCATTACGGAACCCGCGCCAAGCGGCACATCGGCTTCACCCAAATAAAAAGACCAATAACAGCGTCCATTGGCAGCACTAATATTCCTAAAAGATATAAAGCCGATCCCCTTACCTTCGTACAAAAAAATCAAATATGGCACGGGTATTTCAGCTAATGCACAAGCAAACCAAGCGTCATGCTCCTGTTGTGAGATTAAAGAATCGTTATACATGTTGCAGCGAACCCTCTCAGAGTTCCGCCATTGTAGGATTCGATTCTTGTCATTTATTTCGATGGGACGGATTGAAAAATTCTCGTAATTAAACATTGTTACCCACCATTATTTTTACGACATCGCTTTGTTTAGAAAGCGGCACTAGCATAAGAGAAGCAACTGATAATTCTGATCTCAATTTTTCATCCTCAATAAGCTCTCTAATCGCTTGTGCCAATTTTGTTTTTGTTACCGACCTAGCATCACCAAGATTAATCAGTACCCCAGCAGCATTTAAATCCTTAGCCGCTTTTTTTTGATTCTCAGCAAGCACCAAGATGATCGAAGGCAAACCCATCGAACACCGCTCCAATGTCGCCGAACCTCCCGCACCAATCGCCAGATCGGCAATCGCCATCAACTCTGCGATCTTAGTAGTTTGGATATGACAAATAAATCCATTTAGTCCAGATGCCTTTTTGATTTGCTCACGGCAAGGGTGTTGAGCACCTATCACCACATCGACATGCATACCTGATATTACAATCTCGGACAATGCCTCAATTGCACGCCCCGTGTAGTTATCTGCATCTACGCCACCAAAAAATACCAGTATGCGCTTGACAGGTCCGTTGCGTGACTTAACCTGCTCATGCAGCTGCCGAAACTCATCACGCAGCAGCGCATAACGTGGCCCCATCAATAATGCGCAATGGGATGGCACTTTACTTATGTAGCGAGTCTGCATGTCTGCATAAAAATTCTGATCCAGCAGCACATCGCAATCGTGTTGACGGTCTGCGAGGTCGTCGATGACCATGATCCGCTTCGCGGTTATGCGCAATGCACTTTCCCAGCGTATATCCAAAGTATAGTGATCAATGACAAGCCAATCCCACGCCTCGTCGGACAGCGCCCGAATAGAATCCGCTGCATCCTGCGCTTGACTGACCTCCAACCAGTGAGCATGTGCCAGCTCATCCACTACCACATCATTTTGAACGCTATCGAGCAGCGCAAACTCATGGTCGTTTGCTACCAACATGCTGCGCAAGTGTTCAGGTAAGTGGCGACTGACAAAACGAATCTGCGCACCGCGCTGTTTCAATCCGTCCGCCAAAGTCAGGCAGCGCATAAAATGACCTGTACCGATTTGATCAGAAGCATCTGTGCGGAAAGCGATGCGATGGGCGGCCATGCTTAGACCTTACGCCCCATGATGACGGGCGCCAGTATCTCGGCCCGTGCCCAATCCTCCTCGGTATCGATATCCTGGACTCGCCAACGGGGGATCACTAATGGCTTCGAATGCCAATCAAAAATGTGCTTGCCCTCTAGCCATGCCGCGGGTTGCCCCCAATAGAATTGGCCTGCATCGTGGAATGCGACGGGCAAGTCTTGCGAACGCGTGTCGAAATGTTCCGGAAAGAACATTTCTATTCCACCCTGCGTAGTTTGCTTGAATGAACGGAAGATCGGCGCGGCGAAATCGGTCACGGTAAATGCATAATCCCAATCGCCCGCATTCAGCGCGTCCCATCCACGCTTGAGGTCTTCTGCCTGAACAAATGGAGCTGTCGCATAGATGCAGCACACTGCGGCTACATTCAACCCTTGATCCAAGACCCATTGCGTGGCATGAGCAATGACGGGCATAGTTACCACGTGGTCGTTGGAAAGCTCTTCAGGCCGCGTGAAGGGGACTTCTGCCCCCCAATGCCTAGCAACCTCAGTAATTTCCGCATCATCCGTTGAGACAATGATGCGATCAAATAGACCAGAGGATTTGGCCGCCTCTATGGTCCATGCGATCATCGGTTTACCGCAAAAGGATTTGATGTTTTTGCGCGGGATACGCTTGCTGCCAC
>Ga0055584_100000508_pt1 | contig 36995 bp, 29 predicted proteins | sample OSDHelmetaG_FD_58716 | JGI IMG/M metagenome (GOLD analysis project Ga0055584, IMG submission 58716) | Pelagic marine sediment microbial communities from the LTER site Helgoland, North Sea, for post-phytoplankton bloom and carbon turnover... | ecosystem: Environmental > Aquatic > Marine >...
GTTTTAACCACCTGGGATGTATTGAAAGGTAAAAAGGTGGGCAAGAATGTGCTGATTCTGGACGACGATGGCACGCGACATGGCGCAGGCACGGCACAATTTCTGTTGAACAAAGGTCACAAAGTCAGTGCCGTCACTCGATTTCCCATGTATGCCCCGATCACCGGACAAACGCTGGAGATGGCTTTGGTTTACTCTGATGTGTTTAGCAAAGGTTTGGATGCAATCACGAACTCGTGGGTGAAGTCACTCAAGGGCAAACAAGCTATCGTTTACAATCTCTATACAGGCAAAGAGACTAAGATGAAGAATATTGACACCTTTGTCTTGGCCTGTGGTTCAGAAGCGAATAACACCTTGTTTCATAAACTCACCAGTAAGTTGGAGAATGTGCATCTCATTGGTGATGCGTTGGCTCCACGCGCACTGGATCATGTGATGTATGAGGCAGAGCTGGCTGGTAGGGAGATATTGGATGATGATTCGCGTTATATTCAAGCAGGTGATCTCGATGGTTGGGACAAAACCGTCGAGCGAACCGTCGCAGGTTAGTACGGTAACGACACCAGTTTATTCTTGTATTTTGTAATCTAAAAAAAGTAGCGTTGATTTTTAGTCGGTGCTAATCCCTTACTTATTAACTAATAAATACTCATGATAGAAAAACTTAAAGTATGGTGGGCCCTGGATGTTTCCAAAGAGACCAGCAGTGCTGATAATCCTCTGGAACCATTGAGTCCAGATCAGCGACGAAATACATTACCGCTATTGGCTCTTGCTTTCGGTTGGGGGTTTCTGATTACTGGCTTGCTGACAGGTGCTGCGCTTGGTAAGGGTATGCCGTTTTGGCCTGATTTAATTATTGCCTCGTTTCTCGGTAATTTCATGAACTTCGTTATCGGCGCCCTGGTCGGTTACATCGGATACAAAACTGCTTGTAATAGCGGCCTGCTTTATCGATTTGCCTACGGAAATATCGGTGCTTACATACCGGTATTATTTATATCAGCATTAATTATAGGTTGGCACGGTATCATCGTCGGTGCGTTTGGCTTCGCATGGGCACAATCTACCGATAGCCCGACATTCTATGCCGTAGCCTTATTTGCAGGTGTTTTATATATGGTCACCACGTATTTTGGCGTTAGTGCACTTGAGAAAGTTAGCATGCCGTCGGTACTATTATTACTTGGTGTGGGTGTATACGCTGGCTGGCTCAACATAGATAAGGTCGGTGGCTGGAGCAATTTCCTTTTATTGTCCATCGAAAAGTCTTCAGAAGAACCGTTGTCTATGAATGAAGCGATCAACCTGGTGGTTGGTTCATGGATAGTCGGTGCGATAGTCATGTCGGAATTCACGCGCTTTGCGAAAAAGGCATGGGTGGCATTAATATTTCCCTTTATCGTCCTGATAATTTCACAATGGTTTCTGCAAGTCGTGGGTTCACTCGGCGGTATAGTATCTGGCACTTATGAGTTCACAACCTATATGCTCGAGCAAGGCATGGTTATCGGAGCGCTAGGATTAATTGGTATGAGCATGGCGCTATGGACAACAGGAGATGCGAATCTTTACTTGCCTGTCATCCAAACATCGAGTGTATTTCGTCGACCGCAAAAAGTCATGACAGTAATCTGCGGTGTATTGGGTACTATTCTTGGTCTGGGTATTTATAAGTACTTTCTGACCTGGATTGGATTGTTGGCAAGTGTTGTACCACCCCTAATTGGTCCAGTCATAGTTGACTACTATATAGTGAACAAGATGAATTATAACGCCGATGATCTGGATCGACTTCCGGCCTGGAATCCAGCCGCAATCGGTGCGTATTTGTTTGGTGCAATTTTAGCCTACGCAGCAAGTCAGGGTTACACCTTGCCAGGGCTTGAATGGATATTTCCTTCGCTGTTGGGTCTACTGGCATCGATGCTGGCTTATCTTGTTCTGGTAGCGGGCGGAAAATTATTTGGTGTTAGCTTCGGACCCGCTAGTTTGAAAGCAAAATGAACAGGCTAAATTCAGCCTGATGCATGTGATGGGGAGCGGGGTTATTCCATGATTGATGAAGCGGAAGAGATAGCTTAGCTATTTACACTATTAGCTGCGTAAGTTCAGTTATTATTGCCAAGCTCTAATAGTACTCGGCCAAAGCAGGCACGATCTTCAAGTAGTTGATGTGCCTGTGCGGCGTCATTCAGTGGAATAACACGATCAATGATCGGTTTTAATTTTCCTGCTGCAACCAGGTCGAGCACATGCTCACCGACGGCACGGGTTGATCTGCCGCATCCATAAATGGCAATGTGTTTGCGAAATAATTCAATAAAATCGATTTCAACTTTCTCTCCGGCATGCGCACCGACAGAGACGATACGACCGCCAGAGGCCATCGACTTTATTGTGTTGATGAGTACCTCACCGCCGACCATATCCAGCGCGAGATTGACGCCGATCCCATTAGTGGCCTGCATAATGGTATCTACTGTATTTTCAGTCTGGTAATTTATCGTTATATCTGCACCCAGCTCACGAGCTTTTTCTAATTTTTCATTTGAACCAGCGGTGGCAATAATTCGGCAACCAGCCATTCGTGCAATTTGTAATCCGGCTGTACCGACACCACTACCTGCAGCATTGATCAGAACCGTCTCTCCGGGAACTAGTTTGCCATTCGTCATCATTGCTTCCCAACAAGTTGCGAAAGGAATGAAAGCAGCAACAGCATCAGTATCATTCAAACCATCAGGAATGCGCATCAGGTGATGTGATTGGACTTTCACATATTCAGCATAGGTGCCCCAACAGGTTCCGCCAAGGATGCCGAAATTCAAACAGATATTTTCTCGTCCCGCCAGGCAATTGCGACAATTACCACAAGCGAGCTCAAAATGAGGGATCACACGGTCATCTTTGTTGAAGTTAGAAACGCCATTGCCAACATCGACGATAGTACCCGCAGCGTCAACGCCGGGGATGTGGGGAAACTTGATTGGCATGCCAGATGTGCCTGCGCGAATGTCCAGATCTACGTGATTTACGCCCGCTACATTCACTTTTATCAGAACATCATTTTGAGCAAGCTCTGGGGTTTCGACTTGTCTGGGATTTAATACAGAACTATCGCCAAATCTCTCTATCACAACTGCTTTCATTAAACTCATTATTGGTCTCGCTTTCTAATGCAATGTAATTATTGTGATGGCAGTAGCCTAACTAAATAAGTATTTTTATATTTATCAGTTTGTTGCGGATTCAAAATTCTCAAGAGAACCAGGTTCGATATATTTGGTTCTGTTGTCGAAGCGTTCCAGACCTGCCAGATAGCCTTCGTAAATTGCGTGGTCGATTCTTCTTGGTGCAAGACAATCACCAATTCGATGCAGGTTGTTCTGCTTGTCATTCAAAGACTGATAAAGCTTATCGTCTGTGACATGACCGGTGATGAGTACAAAAGTATCGAACTCGCCCATTTTTGATTCTTTACCGGTGTATATGTTGTAAGTATTTGCTGAATCGCCATCAATTTCTTTTACCCAACTATTCAGGTGATACTGAATATCATCGTTAAATAACTGTCGATAGATAACCGGCAAATCGAGAGTTTGAGTCATTCTTGGAAATAATGAGCTGTAACGCGTCACGATTGTGACATCTCGACCTGACTTTATCAGAACCTCAGCGATGCCTGCCGGATAGCGTGTTCCATCGTCATCCAACAATAAAACGCGTTGGCCAATAGAATCAATATCTTCCAGCACCTCGTAGGCCGTCACTACATTTTTTTGATCGTGTCCTGGCAATTCACTAACAAGCGGGTTGATGACACTGAAGCCAGTACGATCCGGTACTGAACCTGTCGCTAGAATAACACCGTCCGGGTTAATAGATTGAATAAGACTCTCCGTTGCTTCTGTATTGAATCGTACATCAACGCCAAGCTTTTTAAGTTTGTTCTCCAGGTCGGTAGTAATATAATGAAAGCCTTCTCTACGAGGCGTCTTTAAAATTAAATTAACCTGGCCACCTAAACGATCACCTTTTTCGACTAAAGTCACTTTGTGGCCACGTTCGGCAAGCGTTACCGCGGCCTTCATACCCGCAGGCCCGCCGCCCACTACAAGCCAATTATCGGAATTATCGGCAGCTTTAACCGTGTTCTCGTTGAATGCCTGCTCGCGACCCGTAGTCGGGTTTAAAATACAGGTTATCGGACCACCTTCGAAGAGTCGGCCAATACAACCCTGATTGCAGCGAATACAGTGGACTATTTCATCTTCTTTTCCATTCATTATCTTATTGGCAAACTCAGGGTCAGCAATTTGCTGTCTGGTCATGGCTACCATATCAGCACTACCGTCTGTCAGGGCGGACTCCGCCATCACCGGATCTTTTATTCCGCCTACTGCAAATATGGGTAAAGAGGGCACTGCTTGCTTCAATTTCTTTGCTCGACTTAACAGCCAGCCATCGGGTATATCGGCCGGTGGCATGATATAGGTAACAGAATGATAGGTCGCCGCCGTGGTCATGATGTAGTTAATCATGCCGGTATCGGCAATGCGCTTGGCAACTTCAAGCCATTCTTCAATTTCCATTCCACCTGGGACCATTTCATCCAATGGCAGACGGATACCGACGACAAAGTCATCACCGACACGTTCTCGCACAGCTTCTATTACTTCTAAAGGGAAACGTAATCTGTTTTCCAGACTACCGCCATATTCATCTGTGCGTTTGTTAAATAATGGTGAAATAAATTGTTGTAAGAGATAGCTATGACTTAGATGAACTTCAACACCGTCAAAGTCTGCTGCCTTGGCATAGTCAGAACTCATGGCCCAGCCTTCTCTCACTTCAGCCATGTCCGATTTTTCCATGGGTTTCGGTGTTTCACTAAAAGCGGGTGACTTCATTGTTGAGGATGACCAGAGTACGCGGTAGTCATCCATAGACGATGTCGTACCGTTCACGCCAAAATGATTCAGTTGAGCAAATATACGACTACCGTGATCATGGACGGCGCGAGTCATGGCCGCATCAGGTTCAATCATTTCTTTTTTATAGCCGTAGGAATAACCACGGGTGAACGTATTGGAAGTGGGGTGAACTAGTCGATTGCCAGTCACCATTAAACCTGCTCCACCTTTTGCCCTGGCTTCTGCGTAATAACGATCGCGGTCATTTGTCAGCCCTTCTTTCTTATGCCAACCTTTGGCATGGGCGGATTGCATAATGCGGTTTTTAATAGTGATGTTGCCGACTTTCAGTGGCGAGAACAGTGTTGGGTATTTTTCTGTTCCGCTTTTTTCCTCAGTTGCCATGTTCTTTACCTTAGCTAAGATTGACTATTTACGATCGAATTGACCACTGCCAAACATATTTTTATAAGTTTCTTCGGTAGGATTGCCAACTTTCATATCTTCAGCAAGTACAGCGATACCGCGTTGCACTGCGGGTCTAGCTGCGATTTCTTCGCCCCATCTTTTTACATTGGGGTAGTCATCGCCATTTATTTTATGCATGTTTTGTTGCTTAGGCATGGTCCAGGGAAAAGTGGCCACATCAGCAATAGAATAATCATCGCCAGCGAGATACGCTGAATTTGCAAGACGAGTGTCCATGACTGTATACAGTTGTTTACACACATTGTGATAGCGTTCCTTTGCCAAAGGGACATCTTCCGGGCAATAGCCCTGAAAATATCCATTTTGTCCGAACATGGGACCAACATTTCCCATTTGAAACATTAACCATTGCATAACGTCATAACGCTCTTTTAGATCTGAGGGCCATAGCTTTCCGGTTTTTTCTGCCAGGTAAAGCAAAATAGCGCCAGATTCAAACACACTATAGGGTTTTTCGCCGGGACCGTCGGTATCAACAATTGTCGGGATTCGATTATTTGGGCTTATTTTTATAAACTCAGGATCGAATTGCTCGCCATTGAGTATGTCAATTGAATGCACTTCATATTCAATTTCGACTTCTTCCAGCATGATGGCGGTTTTATGCCCATTAGGTGTGGGCCAGTAGTAATGTTTAATCATAGAGTGCCGTGTTCCTTCTGTAATTCCAGCACCTCAGCGACGTTTTTTTGTAGAAAAGCAGCTGAGTCGTCCCCTTCAAAGTCAACATTGTAGTGTTGTAACACAGAGGGGCGTTGTATGTTGTCTTTCCACCAGGCTTCGAGATTCGGACGATCCTCGAATACATTGAATGTTGGATAGAGCGGATCTTTTGCATCATAAAAGTTGACACGAAAGTCCATATAACTAATGGCATGTAACATAGAGGCCTGCCCGATATCAAAGTCATCAAAGCCACGTTTACAGTAGGCCTCAAGTTTATCAGCGCCACGAATAATTTTTGGCCAGATCCATTCAAAAAATTCAATACGTTGTTTTTCTTCCGGGTTCCAGCCTTCCATCACCAGCATTACCGTGGTTTCAAACATGGTATCGCCGAGTGCTAGGCGTGTAATTGCATCCCAGCGTTTTTCAGGATCCTGAGGAAACAGTGGTGTTCCGGAAGTTCTCATGCTGTCTAGACATTCGGCTATAGCCTGACTAGCGTAGACTACGCGGCCATTATCGAGCGTTAAGGTCGGCACTTTATCTAATGGAGCGATGGCGGCGAGGGAATAAGCATCGCCTTGATCTTCGCCATCTCGGTTTTTGAAAGGATAGGTTGGCACAAAGGTGATATCGTCCCATTGTCCGGCCTCGTGGACTGTCACGAGAATTTTATGAATAAAAGTATGGAAGGGCGAATAGAACAGTTTCATGGTAAATCACCTGTGTTTAGTTGTTTGATTGTATACAATATCATCTTATGCAAATAGCGTCAGTATCAAAATCTACTACTGGCTTCTGGTCGGGTATCGCATTGGTTATCGTAGGTGCCATATTGCTTTCGGCAAAGGGTATCTTGAGTAAGATGTTGTATGCCGAGGGGCTGGACTTTCAGGAAGTCATTACTTTTCGTAGCGTATTGTCGCTGCCTCTTTTCTGGCTTTGGGCCATATATTCACTCGGTTTGAATAAGCTGGTCAACATCTCCGACGGTCGAGCCGTCGTAGGCGCAATCGGTGCCGGGGTTTTCTGTTATTACATTGGTGGCAGTCTGGATTTTTATGCACTCACGCTAATTGATGCAAGCCTTGAACGTGTACTTTTGTATACATATCCGGCAGTTATTGTGATTGGTACATGTTTGTGGGCACGCCGAAAACCAGGCACAAATATCCTCATTGCATTGGTCATGACCTATGCCGGGATTATTCTCACCATCGGTGTATTCGATATGTCGCTTTGGAAAGAAAACTCATTGGGATCTGTTCTGGTGCTGACTTGCGCCATCACCTATGGTGCTTATTACATAGCCAATGATCTGATCGGTCAGCGTATAGGTAGTGTGGTGTTTACCGTTTACGCTATGACATCAGCAACAGTTGCACTGTGTATCCATTTTTCTCTGACACATTCTATAAGCGATATCGTCAGTTTGACGCCGCGTTCCTGGTATTTATTTTTGATCATGGTGGTATTCGTCACAGTTGTGCCTCTGTTCATGCTGGCGGAGGGTGTAAAGCAGATTGGCGCTCAGCGGGCGAGCTTGCTGAGCACTGTTGGCCCTGCGTCAACCATCATACTCGCGACAATCTTTCTTGGTGAGAGCATGCAGTGGTTTCAATACCTTGGTGTCCTGATTACCCTGGCAGGTATTGTGATTCTGGAATGGAAACAAAAACCACCAGAAGCCCTCAGTGATTAATAAGGCGACGAGATAAAAATGACCAGGCGACAATATATTATATTGATTGTTTATCTTTTGTTACTGACACTCTCTATTCCCTGGTATTGGCCAGCTGATAATTTAACGCTGGTAGCAGGTGTTCCCACCTGGGTGCTTAGCGTAATAATTGTGGGATTAGCCGTTGCCATTCTCACAGCATGGAATTTGCTCACCGATAACGAGTCGGATGAGGATGAGTAGTCATGTCTGAAATACTGCCTTTTGGACCGGGTGCATGGATATTTATTAGTTTTTATATCGGTTCACTTTTGATAGTAGGCGCAGTTGCTTATCGAGCCAGAGAGGAAAACACTTTAAAAGATTTTTATCTCGCTGGATCAGGTTTCGGTTTTACTGTGCTGTTACTGACTTTATATGCATCCCAATATAGCGGTAACAGTTTGTTTGGTTTTACCGGCATGACCTATCGCATAGGATACTCATGGATCTTAAGTTTGCATTTCATGATTTCCATTGTTGTTTTTTATCAGCTAATTGCTGTGCGACTATTTCGTCTGGCTAAAGTAAATACTTTCATCACACCTGTAGATTTTCTTCATCATCGTTTTCAATCGAAAGCAATAAGTTTAATTGCAGCTGTGGTAATGATCCTGGCGCTAAGTAATTTTCTGCTCGCACAATTGATGGCAATGGGGCGTGCTATGCAGGGTCTAGCAGGTGCGCATGGCGATCAGGCTTACCAATACGGCGTGGTGGTATTGGCACTAATTATGGTTATCTACGGTACCCTCGGCGGTATTCGTGCGGTGGCATGGACCGATATGTTACAAGGTTTGGTTTTAACCGCAGGTTTTCTCATGCTAATGGTGATGCTGTATTTCGAGTTTGGTTCTTTAACACTGGCCACCGATAAAATTCTTGCCAGTAATGACGCAAGCATGGTCAACAAGATCATGCCACCAGATGCCGCAAGAATGCGCGAGTGGTTAAGTTATGTATTGATCGTGGGAATGGGCGGTGCGTTATACCCGCATGCTATTCAACGTATCTATGCCGCACGTTCTGAAAAGATACTAAGACGCTCACTGGCAGTAATGGTATTTCTACCTTTCATTACTATTCTTATCGCGGTCAGCACAGGCATATACGCGATTGCTTATGTTGAAGGCCTTGAGGGCGCAGCATCGGATCAGGTACTCGGAAGTATCCTGAGACAAATACAGGAATCCTCTTTTCTAGGTTATACACTGGTGGTGGTGTTATTTGCAGCAATTCTCTCGGCCATTATGTCGACAGCAGACTCTGCGTTGTTATCGATTTCATCGATGTTAAGCAAAGATATTTACGCAAAATTTGTTAACCGCAACGCGCAAGAAGCGCAGTTAACACGCCTGGGTAAGCTGTGTTCATGGGCGCTGATTATTATTCTTGTCGGCTTTGCTATTGCACTGCGTGAGCAATCGTCCCTGGTCAAGTTACTGGATAGAAAATTTGATATTTTGGTGCAATTGGTTCCTGCTTTTATGCTTGGTATTCGCTGGAAGGCGATGCAGGCCTTGCCCACCTTTATTGGGATAGTGACGGGTCTGATGATCGCACTCGGCCTCGCTTATGGCCCCTTCGAGTTTGTACAAGCGGGAAAAATATGGGGATTTCATCCCGGCCTGTACGGACTATTGTTGAACGTGTTTATCGCTGTAAGCGGAAGTGTCTATCTCGTTCGTCGAGAGCAAGGACGGGCAGTCTAAATTTAAACAGTTTTATTTGGTGAATAATGCTGTCTTAATCGAAAGATTATCTTGTATTTCAGGCTGTTAGCAAAGACAGCAAGTGTTGACAACAAGGCCCACTCTCGATATGCTGCGCCGCAACATTGAACAATTCAGATAAAATACCTAAGGACTCTCAGTATGGCTACAAATATTCCACCTAATGATTTCAATCCGGCCGAGTTAGCAGAAGCGGTTGTTGGTATTTCTGAGCAATGTCATGGCATGTTTCAGAAATATCTCGATGATCAATCCCAAACTGATTCTAAACAAACGGATCCGCTTGGATTGAGTCAGGCCTATCTGGATTTTACCGCGTCGTTGATGAAGAACCCTGAAAAACTAATCGAAGCGCAAATGGAGGCATGGAATGCGTATAGTAATATTTGGTTGAACGCTGCAAACAACATGCTTGGTAAATCAAGTGAAGCGACCGTCAGCCCCGAAAAAGGCGACAGGCGTTTCAAACATGAAGGCTGGGAAAACAATCCTTTTTTCGATTTTATCAAACAGTCTTATCTGGTTACCGCCAATTCTATTCAGTCAGTCGTGTCTGAGGCAGAAGGACTAGATGAAAAGGATGCTGATAAACTGCGCTTTTATACACAACAGTTTGTTGACAGCCTTTCTCCGACAAATTTTGCCATGACCAATCCACAGGTATTAGAAGCCACCCTGGAAAGCCGTGGTGAAAACCTGGTAAAGGGTTTGCAGAATTTTTGTGAAGACTTTGATATGGAAAAAGGCAAACTTCGCATAAAGATGTCAGACATTAATGCCTTTGAGTTAGGTAAAAATGTTGCGACAACGCCAGGCAAAGTTGTATTTCAAAATGAAATGCTACAGTTGATTCAATATTCTCCTTTGACGGAGGATGTGCACAAGAAACCCTTGTTGATAATTCCACCCTGGATTAATAAATATTACATTCTTGATTTGCAGGAAAAGAACTCCTTAATCAAATGGCAGTTAGAACAAGGTTACACGGTGTTTGTTATCTCCTGGGTAAATCCGGATGAAACTTTGAGAGATAAGGATTTCGAAGATTATGTGAACTCAGGTTCTCTTGCAGCAATTGATGCAATAGAGCAGGCAACTGGTGAAAAAAGCGTTAACGTCATTGGTTATTGCATTGGCGGTACTTTACTTGCGGCAACGCTTGCTTATATGGCGACGAAAAAAGACAAGCGCATAGCATCAGCCACTTTTTTCGTTACCTTATTAGATTTCTCTGAACCAGGTGATTTAGGTGTGTTCATTGATGAACAACAGATAAAGAGCTTAGAAGAGGAAATGGATGAGCGTGGTTACCTCGATGGTGCGCAAATGGCGCAGTCTTTTAATATGTTGCGGTCTAATGATCTGATCTGGTCATTTTATGTAAATAATTATTTGCTCGGTAAGGATCCTTTTCCTTTTGACTTATTGTACTGGAATGCTGATTCCACTCGTATGCCAGCAAAAATGCACAGTACCTATCTACGCACAATGTATCTGGAAAATCGATTTAAAGAACCCGGCGGTATGATAATTAATGATATTCCAATTGACTTGCGTGATATTAAGACACCTGTTTATTTTATTTCTGCTCAGGAAGATCATATTGCACCCTGGAAATCTACTTACCTGGGCGCACAACTATTTTCTGGTCCCGTTCGTTTTGTTCTCGGTAAGTCAGGTCACATTGCGGGTATTGTTAATCCACCTGCAGCAAAGAAGTATGGTTATTTCACAGGTAAGAAACCAGACTTAAGTTCTGACGAATGGTTGCAGGAAGCTAAGTTACATGAAGGATCGTGGTGGGCGGATTGGGATCGCTGGCAGAAAAAGTACAACGGTGAGAAAGTGACAGCCAGAACACCTGGTGAGAATAAATTAAACATTATTGAAGATGCGCCGGGCACCTATGCACAAACTCGGTTTTAATAAATGTTCTGTTATTAATTAATAGCTCAGTTTTGAGTTAAATATGGCTCAAACTCTGATTTTTGGTATTGACTCTATCTTCAAGTTGGACAGATAAAGCGCATTTAATGTTGATTCACATTAAATGCTAACTCTACTTGTTCCGAGCGAATTGGTCTCAGTTTAACATTCTATTAACAGCCGAACACTTGCACCAGCTTACTTCAAAGTATTCTAACTGTTTGTTTATATTGGTTTTAAGATAATCAAAGCAATATAAAACAAGCAAATAAGATTTTAAAGTAATGTGTCTATATATTGAATTGTGCTTTCATCATCCCCATATTAGGCTTAGATAAGGCATCAAATTATTCTCCAACGAGGAATCAGCGCTAATGGAACAAGTCGACAAATACATTCGTCCTATTGGTATAGCAATAGTGGTCTATCTGATGATTATTTTACTACTCATTTTTATACTTGATAGTGAGCCAGACAGTTTTGATGTCAGCAGTCTTGCCCGTACTAATACTATCTCTGACAATGATATTGTGACTGGTTACGTAACAACTTCAGCTGTAATTAATGTTATGCAAACCGTACTTAATAAACGTGGCGGTTATTTAAGTAATGATATTTTTCCGCCGGGTGTCTTAATGGATAATATTCCTAATTGGGAATTTGGAGCTATCACACAAGTCAGGGATATCGCGCGAGCTTTTCGTAATGACTTCAGTCGATCGCAAACGCAATCGGTGGAAGATTCAGATCTTGTTGTTGCGGACCCGCAGTTTCACTTCGATACAAGTTCATGGATATTACCTGCTACAGAAGGGGAATATGACAAAGGTATTGAAGCAATGGAAAGATACCTGGCACGATTGAGTGATGAAAATGCTCAGGACGCCCAGTTTTTTGCACGCGCTGATAACTTACGTGACTGGTTAGCTATTCTTGAGAAGAGATTAGGAAGCTTATCGCAAAGACTAAGTGCCAGTGTTGGTCAGAATCGAGTGAATGTTGATCTTCAGGGTGACAGCGCCGCAGAGCAATCTACAGACACACCTCAAAACATGGAAATTAAAACAGATTGGTTTGAGATTGATGATGTCTTTTATGAGACGCGTGGTTCAGCCTGGGCCTTGATTCATTTTCTAAAAGCAATCGAGGTCGATTTTGAGCAGGTTCTTGAGAAAAAGAATGCGCTTGTTAGTTTACGGCAAATTATTCGTGAGCTTGAAGCGACCCAAGAAACTGTATGGAGCCCTATGATACTAAATGGAACCGGTTTCGGTTTTGTTGCAAATCATTCACTGGTAATGGCATCTTATATATCCAGTGCTAACGCTGCTGTTATTGATCTACGAAACCTACTCGAGCAAGGTTAAGTTATTTACTTTGACCTGATAAATCGTCCATAAGCCCGGCTACCTTCTCCTGCTTTTATGGTATGAGTTACCTCAAAAGTGCCAGTGTCGATAACAGAAACGGTACCATCAAACCAGTTTGCCACATAAATGAAAGCTTCTGCAGAGTCTTTGTCTATACCTTCCGGGTATTCACCGACATCAATCGTCTTAATTTTAGTGTAGTTAAGCAAATCAATAACAGAGACAGAGTTATCACGCTGATTGGTGACATAAAGTTGTTCGGCATGAGAGAGATAACTGATAGCGTAAGGGAATAAACCTACCTTTACCGTTTCTATTACTTTCTTCGCATCAAGATCAATAATACTAACACTGCCGTCTTGTACATTAGCGACAAATAGCTGCTGCCGCTGGCTCGAGTGGGCCATACCAAAAGGCGCCTTGCCAACTGTAATGATTGCCTGAGTCCCACCTGTTTTAACATCGACAATCGAGACTGTATTGTCGTCCCGATTGGAGACATAGATCAATTTACCAAGAGGGTCGGCAATAATTCCAGCAGGAGAATGGCCTACCTTCAGTGTTTTTATTATTTCAAATTTTGTGACATCAATGACTGAAATAATATGTCTGTACCAGTCTGCTACATAGACAATGTTCCCATCAGGGCTGATATCAATCGCCAGAGGGCCATCGCCAACAGAAATAGTCTCTATTACTGTATTATTATTGGTGTTGATTACTGATACAGATTTACTTTCAGGGTTTGAAATATAGACTCGCTTGCCATCAGGTGAAACAACGACGCCAGCAGGTTTATCACCAACCTTGATTTCATCAATTTGTTTAAAGCTATCAAGATTTATAACTGAGACACTATTTGAACCCTGATTACTTACATAAGCGATAGTATCGCTGGCGCTAAGAACAGAAGTGTAGAAAAAAAAACCGATGAAAGTAAGCGCTATGTATTTCATCGGTGTTTATGTGAATTATTCTTCAGCGAGTTTTTTTATGGTGGCAAGTCCAACATCATAAATGGCAGATATTGCATTCACGGCTGCTTCGTCACTCAATTCAGGTGGCGGATTGTTATTCATGAAACCGCGATAAAATCCGCTTTTCCAGGTAACGATGGCACCGCCACGTTCATTAGCCGAAACACTTATCGATGAGCCGTAGGAACTGACGGGCACCGCTTTCACATTCGCTTCATCAATCATATACTGGTACATCATTTTTTCCGGTTTATGCTTGAGTAATTGTTCTTTTAATTTCTCACCATTTTCAAGAGTTAAAGTACGAATAATATCGGGGTTATTTGTGCCATCACTCTCGCATTCAGTTACCGGCGGTAACCAGTTTTTAATCGAGCAAAAATCACTGATAATGCCCCATACTTTTTCCGGAGCTGCATTGATTTCAATTTCTTTCACGACTTTTTGTCTGCTAGGGCCGTGTGCAGAAGTGATTGCCGGAAGAAGGAATAGCCCTAATAATATTAGTAGCACAGATTTCTTCATTATTTAATATCTCCAAATATTTATTATAAATAACAGGTGTCAGGATTAAAAAGAATGAGCATGTTATCGTGTTAATCGACTCTCATCAAAAATTTAGCAAATTATGACCATAAAAAAGTACGTTGTAATTTCATACCTCATTTTTCTGTGTTTATCTGCCTGTCTCAGACTTGAGACCAAGGGAGAAGTAGATGAGTTCCAAATTGTTCGTGATAACACTACATTTGTGAGTTATCAGGTAGAGATTGCAAGTAGTGAATCTGCGCGTCAACGCGGTCTTATGTATCGCAGGATCATGTTAGCTAACGAGGGAATGCTATTGGATTACAAGAGGCCTGCGAAAATGGCAATTTGGATGAAGAACACCTTCATTCCTCTTGATATTATTTTTATCAATATGCAGGGAGAAATAACTAAAATACATGAAGGAGCGGTACCACACTCAACAGAAAGAATACCATCAGACGGAAAGGTGAGGGCTGTACTGGAAATTAATGCGGGTCAGGTGCAAGAACACGGAATAACGGTTGGAGATAAAATCCACCACAGATATTTTGATAACTGATAGATATGCTTACAAGGAAATTTCTTATCGAGCAGCTGTTTAAGTTAGGAGTAATTTTTCTCTCGATTGTCATTTTTGTTGTCGCAGCCGTTTTTTACGGGACCAGCATGCCGGGGGAGTCTTTGCAGGCTAACTTTCCGGACATGGATGAAGAAATGCAACTCCTCAGCAATAACCTGAATAAGCATGTAAATGAGTTGGCTGAAGAGATAGGCGAGCGACACGAAGGAGAAAGAGAGTCGCTCGACAGAGCGGCAAGGTACATCGAAAAAAGCTTTAGGGATATGGGGTTAAATCCGGTTTCCCAAACATATAGTGACAAGCTATATGAAAATATTATTGTGAATATTTATGGCAGGCAAAAACGAGACGAAATTATCATTGTGGGGGCCCATTACGATACTGTGTGGTTAAGCCCCGGAGCCGATGATAATGCATCTGGAGTTGCTGCTTTACTTGAAATAGCGAGAGATCTAAAAGAGAAGAAATTTTCAAAAACGATTCGGTTGGTTGCGTTTACAAATGAAGAATGGCCTTTTTATGGACGAAAAAATATGGGCAGTCTGGTAAACGCAAAATACTCAAGTGATCGCAATGAACAAATCACAGGCATGTTGTCTTTGGAAATGCTGGGTTATTACTCAAGTGAACCCTATAGTCAGGTATACCCTAAACCTTTAAGTTATTTTTACCCTCATCAGGCGAATTTCATTGCTTTTGTTTCAAACTTCTCCTCGAGGGAGCTGTTGCATGATGTAATAAAAGAATTTCGAGTGAGCAGTCAGTTTCCTTCAGAAGGCCTGATTGCGCCACAGTTTCTGGTGCCGGATATTCGGCGTTCGGACAACTCATCATTCTGGTCATATGGTTTTCCAGCCGTAATGGTTACTGACACTTCGAATTACAGAAACAAAAATTATCATACACTTGGTGATTTACCACGCACACTTGACTATGACTCTATGGCGAGAGTAGTGCTGGGTTTACGTCACACGCTTGCTACTCTAGCCAATGAATAGCACTAGTCTGTTATTTACCTATGTGCTTGCAGTACACTAGATATCATTTTGCCACCCAACGAGATATTTAATGAAAATAGTAATTGCGCCTGATTCGTTTAAAGGCAATCTGACCGCCATGCAGGTAGCGACTGCCATAGAAAAAGGTATTAGACGTGTTTTGCCAAAAGCAAATTGCCTAAAAGTACCTATGGCAGATGGAGGTGAAGGTACAGTGCAATCTCTGGTTGATGCGATGGGCGGTAAATATATCTATAAGAATGTCATTGGACCCGAGGGTAGGCCTACACGTGCTCGTTACGGGCTTGTTGCCGATAATCTTACCGCTATCATTGAAATGGCTGAAGCTTCGGGTTTGCCATTGGTAGATGAAAAAAACAGAAACCCAATGATCGCAAGTACTTATGGAACAGGAGAGTTGATAATTGATGCAATAAACAGAGGCGCAAAAAAGATAATCGTGGGTATTGGTGGCTCAGCAACAAATGATGCGGGTGCCGGTATGGCGCAGGCAATCGGGGTAAGGTTTTTTGATAAGAGAGGAAAAGAAATAGAAACGCTAGCCGCGGGAGGCATGCTTCATCGTATTGCTGATATTGATACTAGTCACATTCATGCGGGTATAAAAAAATGTAAGATTGTTGTCGCCAGTGACGTTGATAATCCTTTATGTGGTAAGCGTGGAGCCTCTTATGTTTATGGACCACAAAAAGGGGCAACGCCTGGAATGATTAAAAAACTGGACGAAAATTTACTTTATTTTGCCAAACTGGTTAAAAAATCAATTGGGATTGATGTTAGAAAAATGCGTGGTGCTGGTGCTGCAGGTGGTCTCGGTGCTGGTCTTGTTGCTTTTGCCGGGGCAAAATCACAAAGTGGTGTTGATATTGTAATTCAAGCGACGGACTTTAAGACAAAATTGAAGAATGCAGATTTGGTTATTACCGGTGAAGGTAGGGTTGATTTTCAAACAGCATTCGGTAAGACGCCGGCAGGAGTTGCGAAATCGGCAAAAAAACTTGGGGTGCCGGTGGTGGCTATAGGCGGTAGCCTTTCGGATGATGCATCGAAAGTGTTTGAGTATGGTATCGATGGTCTGGACAGTGCCATTAGCAGAGACATGCCTTTAGATGAAGCATTGTCGGGTTCACGTAAATTTATCGCCTCTGCGGCCGAGCGTTGTATTCGAATGATACTGATCGGGAATAAAATTAATAGCAAGAGCAAAAGCTGAAGCTCTAATAAACACATAAGAATTTAATTTAAATTAATTACCATGACTAAGTCTCTACGTATTAACCAGGAACGTCTTTGGCAAGCGCATATGGACCTTGCGAAAATTGGTGCACTTGCTAACGGTGGTAATTGTCGACTTACACTAACGGACGAAGATAAGCTCGCTCGCGATTTATTTATTGACTGGTGTAGGCAGGCAGGCTGTGAAGTTTCATTCGATCAAATTGGTAATATTTTTATACATCGCCCGGGTAAAGGTAATAACAAGAATGCTGTTATGTGCGGTAGTCACCTGGATACGCAACCTCATGGTGGAAAATTTGATGGGATTTATGGCGTATTGGCCGGTTTGGAAGTAATACGAACATTAAATGACAATAATATTGAGACAGAATTACCAATCGAAGTCGCTGTTTGGATAAATGAAGAGGGTGTTCGTTTCTCGCCAGGGGTAACAGGTTCTGCGACATTTGCAGGTGTTTATAGCGTTGAAGAAATCCTTGCGATTAAATCAAATGATGGTTGTTTATGGGGAGATGAACTGCAACGTGCTAGTTTTGCCGGAGATGAGAAACCGGGTAGCAGACAACTGGACTCATTCTTTGAGTTACATATCGAACAGGGACCGGTTCTCGAAGATCAGAAAAAACAAATTGGCGTAGTGACAGGGATACAAGGTATTCGATGGCTTCTGGTTGACGTGATTGGAAAGGATGCTCATGCAGGCACCACGCCTCTGGATATGCGTAGGGATGCCCTGGTGTCAGCGGCAAAAATGGTAGTCGAAGCAAATTCTCTAGGTAAAGCTTATGCGCCTGAGGCAAGAGTGACTATAGGACAACTAGAGGTGACGCCAAACGGGCCGAGTACCATTCCGAGCAAAGTCAGTTTTACTGTCGATATTCGACATCCTGATAATGCTGTGCTGGAACAATTAAAAAATCAAATAAGTAAGCGCTTCGAAGAAATCTCAGCAGAGGAAAACTCTGAATTGGCGTTGTCGTTAAGATTAACGACGGAGCCAGTTATCTTTAATGCGGATTGTCTTACAGCGATCCAGAACGCGAGTAACACACTGGGCTATTCCCACATGGATATTCTAAGTGGAGCAGGTCATGATTCAATATACCTTTCCAGAATGGCACCCACCGGTATGATTTTCGTGCCGAGCCAGGGGGGTGTGAGTCATAGCGAAGCGGAGTATTCTTCCCCCGAAGATCTGGCGGCAGGCTGTAATGTTCTCTTACACAGTATGCTGGAAAGAGCGCGAGCTCTCTAAAGCAAACAGAGGCAATTAATTTTTTCTTAGGGCCTGTGTGGCGCCCACATCAATAGCCTTGTGTTCTGTGATGACTACGCCGTAATGCTCTTTGGCCTGTTCTCGTGTTAACAATTCATCTAGCACGTCGCCAAGAACAGTCTCAGCATCCCGCTGCTTTGGATCTCCGTATCCTCCGCCCAAACCGCCTACAGACTGAATTTTTTCACCTGCAAGCAGATTTATAGTCGTCAACATTGATGGAAGTTCTACTTTCTCACCATTTGCTTTTTCCAGAAGCAGCTTTGAAGTCGCGCCATCTTTTCCACCCTGAAAACCCCAGGCAGAGTGACTATGGCCGTCCCCCTCGACGCTAATATTACCATCAGAAAGAAATTCAACTTCTTTGATTGCGTTAATACCGCCTCGCCATGTACCCGGAGCACTAGCATCATCACGAAATTCATAGCGAGTAACTCTTAAAGGGACGTGAGACTCAATATCTTCAATAGGATTATTACGTGTATTGGCATATAAAGTATCAACACTATCCATACCATCTTTTCCGAATCGACCGCCGTAACTTCCTTCAAATATTTCGATATGCATCCAGTGTTGATTGTCGCGCATGCCGGCAAAGGTAATTGCTTTCAGGTTGGCAATGCCTGCACAAACCTGTTCTGGTACCGCCGGTGAAAGAGCCTTCATCAGGGTATCAGCTACAATATTACCGGGTGCAAAACGGGCAATTGTGGGTGTTGGGAAAACGGGGTTGGCTAAACATCCCAGCGGAGCAGTGATAGTGATGGGGCGGTAAAGGCCGTCATTCTGTGGGATGTTTCCAAAAACTTCAGTATCCAGAAGTATTGAGCGCAAGGTCAGCCAAACAGATACGTCGACGGTTCCAATAAAAGGCATGTTGATTGCGTAACCTTCCAATTGCTTATTGGTTCCTGCGAAATCTACGGTCATATCACTATCGGCGACCGTAACAGTGATGACAATGGGTAAATCTTTTAATTCCGGATCTGCTTCACCCAAAAAACCATCGACATAGCCCGTGGCGCTGTAGGACCCATTCGGGATGAGTTGAATTTGTGAACGCATCAATCGTTCCGAGTAATCAAACAAATCCTCAACTGCGTTTTGTGTCGTTTCTAATCCATATTGTTCTACCAGACCGAGTAAACGTTGTGCTCCTATATGACAGGCAGCGATTTGTGCTTCCATGTCGCCAACCACGAGATCTGAAACGCGCACATTGTCGCGTATCAATTGCCAAAGAGTGTTATTACGCTGGCCTTTATCAGATGCTTTCAATGCCTTAAATTGCAAACCTTCGGCGTAAATATCGGCACACTTTACAACGCCGACACTGCCCGGTTGGCTGGAACCAATATCAAGATGATGTGCGGTGGTTACCGAAAAGCCAATAAGTTCATCTTCATAAAAAACCGGTACGCAAAACCCAATGTCAGGACTATGTGAGGCACCAGCATAGGGGTCATTATGAATAATGACATCACCGGGATTGATGGTTTCGTTACGCTCAGAAAGTGTTTTTATAATGCCTTTTACATACCCGGGGATCGGACCAGATTGCAGAGGTGTACTTTTCGTACATTCGCAAAGCTGTCTACCTTCGGCATCACATAGGGCAGCGCCAAAGTCCTCAGATTCTCTGATAATACTTGAATAGGACATGCGCATGAGTTTATGCCCCATTTCAATGGCGATGTTTTCCAAAGCGCCGCGAATGATGCTACCTGTGATCGCATCGACACGATTGTCAGTAGTCAGGCTATTATTGCTGTCAGATTTCTCAGTCATAGACGTCTCGTAGATATATATGTTGGATGAATTATTATTGAATTCCTGTTTAAGGATCAATGAATTTCTCTGGTTAGATATCCAGTGGTTTTTTTGTTAAGGTTGTCCGATAAGTTGAGTATAGCAGTTTTACTTTCAGCAAGATAAATCACCCCGAATTCAAGATAAATAAGGAAAATTATGAAGCTTATTGGCGTCGATGTTGGAGGCACATTTACTGATCTTGTCTTAAGTGACACTGAGACCCGTGAGACGAGAATTCATAAAGTTGCCAGCACTCCGGATGATCCGTCTATTGCGGTAATTTCAGGGGTAAATGAAATATGCCGGCTTGCTGAGATTGAAGTGTCTGAGATTGGCCATGTATTCCATGGCACTACTGTCGCAACTAATGCAGCTTTACAGTACAAAGGTTCCGTCGCGGGAATGATTACCACCGAGGGTTTCCGCGATATTATTCATATTGGACGTCACCAACGCCCACAACATTATTCCATCCAACAGGAAATCCCCTGGCAGGCCAGACCCTTGGTGTTACGACGCCATCGCAAAACAGTGACAGAGAGACTTATCCCTCCGAGCGGTGATATCCAGATAGCGCTTGATGAGGAGCAAGTTCGACAGGTGGCGCAGGAATTAAAAGATGAAGGTGTTGAAGCGATAACAATCTGTTTCTTATTCTCCTACCTCAATCCTGTACATGAATTGCAGGCGAAGAAAATAGTACAACAGCAGTGCCCTGATATATTCGTCACCACCTCGCATGAGGTTAGCCCTCAATATCGTGAGTTTGAGAGGTTTACTACAGCGTCAATGAATGCATTTATAGGACCTTTGGTGCGTGATTATGTGAGTAACCTGGAAGCGAAGTTGATTGAACAGGGTATACAGGGCGAATTACATATCATGCGTTCGAACGGAGGTGTTGCGACCGCCCAGGCAATAGCCGAGAGTCCGGTATCCACTTTAATGTCTGGGCTAGCGGCAGGCGTGCTTGGTGGTGCCTGGATGGGAAGATTGGCAAACAGAGAGAACGTAATTACTTTTGACATTGGTGGCACAAGTGCTGATATCGGTGTAGTCACAGGAGGACAGTTTTCAGAAGCCTCTGCCCGTGACACCTTTGTTGCCGGCTACCCAATCATGGTACCGATGATTGATCTGCACACTATTGGAGCAGGTGGTGGTTCTATTGCTTATCTTGATAAGGCCGGAGCGTTTAAAGTCGGACCACAGAGTGCCGGTGCCGTTCCGGGTCCTGCCGCTTATGATATGGGGGGCGATAAGGCAACGGTTACAGATGCCAATGTGGTGCTTGGTAGACTTGATAAGGATAATTTTCTCGGCGGCGAAATGAAACTGAATGCAGATGCTTCAAATGAAGTGATTCAAAATCTAGCCAGTAATTTGAATCTACCATTACTTGAAGCGGCAGAAGGCGTGATCACATTATTGAATGCGAATATGGCCAATGCCATTCGTGCAAGAACGGTGCAGAAAGGTATTGATCCGCGTGAATATGCACTGGTGGCTTCCGGGGGAGCCGGTCCATTACACGGTGTTGAAGTTGCCCGGCAATTAGGAATCGCTGAAGTAATTGTCCCCCTATATCCCGGGATCAACTCAGCCATGGGCTTGTTAACTACAGATCTCAAATATGATTCTATTCGAACAGCATTTCAGCTGTCGACCGATATAGACTTCACACGTCTACAAGCTGATTTTAAAGATATGGAAGAGGGATTGTTTAAACAGTTCAATCGTGATGGTATTGAGTCAAGTCAAGCGAAATATAATCGATATGCAGATGCACGGTACGTTGGACAGGGCTATGAATTACGCATTGATTTGCCAGCGGGCGAAATCAATGAAAATTCCTTAAAAGATTCTTTGCAACAGTTTCACCAATTACATGAAAGTGAATACGGACATAGTTTTCCGGAGAGCCCAATTGAACTGGTAAATATTAGAATTACTGGTGTAGGGACTGTTACCAAGATAGCTGTTGCGCCAAAATCACCAGGTGGTTCGTTGGAAGACGCGCAAATTAAGAGTGATCAAACAGTGTTTCGCATTGGCGGAAAATTGGAACATTTCGAGACTTCTTTTTACGACAGAGAAAAATTGCCGGTTAATCTGGAAATTGGTGGTCCCGCGATCTTACTACAAACTGATACAACAACAGTTGTACCTCCTGATTGCACTTTTACAGTACAGCCTAATGGTTTACTGATAATCAAAATTACTGATGTAACTTAAATAAGAATCAGTCATGGAATTTTCTAAATTCGCAAAAAAGTTCACAAGTCACTCTGGTATTAGTCAGTTAATGGATGATCTAGGTAATGCCATGGCGGGCGATCAAGATGTGTTAATGCTCGGTGGTGGAAACCCAGCTCACATACCTGAAATGTTGGCTTTCTTTCAGGATCGTATGCAAAGAATTATTGAAAACCCGGCTGAGTTCGCCAGTATCATCGGTAACTATGATCCTCCCGTCGGTGATAAGCAGTTTATCACTGCGCTGTCGGATTTGATGCGAAAAGAATATGACTGGGATATCGGGCCTGAAAATATCGCGCTCACGGCAGGAAGTCAGTCTGGCTTTTTCGTATTGTTCAATATGTTGGCAGGTGAATTTGAAAATGGACAACATAAACAAATTTTATTACCTATGGCCCCTGAGTACATAGGGTATGCAGAAGTAGGATTAACAGAAGATCTATTCGTTGCAATAAAACCGGAAATAGAAACTTATGAGGATCGTACTTTCAAATACCGTATCGCATTAGACGATCTGCATGTTGATGATTCAATTGGGGCCATATGTGTGTCGCGTCCATCCAACCCAACCGGTAATGTAATAACAGACGATGAAGTTAATAAACTGTCTGAATTGGCAGAAAAAAATAATATACCTTTAATTGTTGATAATGCGTATGGGATGCCTTTTCCCAATATTATTTTCAGTGAAGCAAAGCTGAGTTGGAACCAAAATACCATATTGTGTATGACGCTATCCAAATTAGGTTTGCCAGGTATGCGCACTGGTATCGTTATCGCTAATGAAGAAATCATAAATGCTATTAGTAAGTTTAACGGCATCATTAATCTGGCTCTGGGCAGTTTCGGACCGGCTCTTGCGTTGGACCTGGTTAAGAGTGGTGAAATAATAAGCCTGAGTAATATGATTATTAAACCCTATTATCAACGTAAAGCAGAACGCGCTATGGCTTTACTTAAGCAGGAGATGCAGGGAGTTGATTTTTATATTCATAAGGCAGAGGGTGCATTATTTCTGTGGTTGTGGCTGCCCGGCTTAAGTATAGATAGCGAAGAATTGTATGAGCGATTGAAAAAAAGAGGTGTATTAGTCTTATCTGGACATTATTTCTTTCCCGGCTTGAAAGAAGATTGGCGCCATAAACACGAATGCCTGCGCATCACTTACTCAATGAGTGATGAAGTTGTTAGTGCAGGAATAAAAATAATTGCCGAAGAAGTAAAATCCTGCAGTAGCTAATATAAGTCTTGCTGAAAAAGCTTCACAGTTGAGGAAAATATTTTTTCCAGGAAAGGTTTTTTTCGTACATATTCAATCGAATAAACATCAGCGCTGTCTGTGGCGGCTGCTAAATAATCATCACTCGTCGTAATTTCATCAATAAGTCCGAGTTCTAAAGCTTGTTTACCATACCAATGTTCGCCAGTAGCAATTTTTTCAATATCAATCTTATCTCTGTTTTCTTTAACGAAATCCTTAAAAAGAATGTGAGTCTCTTCCAGTTCTTCTTTTAATTTCTCTCGGCCAGCATCAGTATTTTCACCAAACATGGTTAAGGTACGTTTGTATTTTCCGGCAGCTATTTGCTCGAAATCTATATCATGCCGTTTTAACAGCTTGTTGAAATTAGGAATTTGGGCCAGAACGCCGATAGAACCGAGTATGGCAAAGGGCGCAGCAATGACGTGGTCAGCAACACAGGCCATCATATAGCCACCACTTGCAGCAACTTTATCAACCGATACAGTCAATTTAATATTTTTATCCCGAATGCGTCGTAATTGAGAAGAGGCAAGGCCATAGCCATGTACCGTACCACCACCACTCTCAACCAATACAACAACCTCGTCACCTTCCTTTGTTACGGTGAGAAGAGACGAAATTTCTTCACGTAGAGAAGCTACTTCCGAGGCACGGATGTCGCCTTTGAAATCAAGCACAAACACACGACGACGTTGTTCCGTTTCGCTAGAATCTTTTTCTTCTTTCTTGTGTTTGGCTTTTGCGTCCTTGACCGTTTGTTTAAATTCTTTTTTTGAAAGAATGGCAGACTCAAGCATTAACTGCATATTTTCAAACTTGTGATTGATGTTTTTAATATCCAGGTGCTCATCACCGCCGCCTCTGGCGCGCAGTAGAAATAGCAAGATAACTGCAATAAGAAGGATTGCGGCCAGCACGATGGTTCCAAATTTAGCCAGGAACATGCCGTATTCGAGAATAAATTCCATAAGATTAGTAGACATATCTTCTTGTATTATCGAGATAAAATAAAAATGAGGCCGCATTATACCTGTAATTAAGCTTTATATAGCTCGTTATTCTCGTAATGTGGCTTGAGTCGTTCTAAAATTACTAACTTGCAGTTAAAGGGACATTCGAATTTTTGTGAAATTACTATTTTCTATTATGGGTGCCTTTCTCGGCGCTGTTGTAGGCGACGATTGGGAGGGCGGAGTTTTCGGTCTGATACTGGGCTATTTATTCGGTGCTCATCTACAACTGAAAGGAAGCATTTTAGCACTGCAACGAGAGTTGAAATCAATAAAGACTAACCTATTAGATAGTCACGTTGATATCGGAAAAGACTCTGTTCAGACTAAGACCGAGGAACAAGCTAACACACTCAGTAAAAGTCAGTTGCAGCAAGATGATGAGCTGGATAGTGAAGCTCCCACCATTGTCGGAGCGAATAATCAGGACGATGCTACGGAAATGACTACCCTCATTCCACCTGATAATGATGCTTACAGCAAACCCTCATTATTTGATAAATCTATTGAATTTGTAAAAAACTTTTTCACAACGGGAAATGTAGTTGTGAAAATGGGCGTAATTATTTTGTTCTTTGGCGTTGGCTTTCTGATTGACGCTCTCAACCTGCAAATGCCAAGTATCGAATATAGGTTAATGGGGATTGGTTTAGGCGCTATTATTATGCTCGTATTTGGCTGGCGTTTGAGGAGTTCTCATTCTGCTTATGCTCTGGTATTACAAGGCGGTGCTGTCGGCATTATGTATATCACTATTTTTGCTACCAAGAACTATCAATTGATTGAACCTCTTGCGGCACTTTTATTGATGATCTTACTGGTTAGTTTTTCTGCGATTCTTGCTTACGTGCAAGATTCAAAAAGTCTCGCTGTTTTTGGAAGTGTGGGTGGATTTGTTGCGCCAATATTGACTTCAACAGGAACTGGCAGTCATGTCATGTTGTTCTCGTATTATGCATTACTCAATACAGGCATTTTTGCAATGGCATGGCTTAAATCATGGCGACCGCTAAATTTGGTTGGCTTTGTATTCACTTTTGTTATTGGTGCTGTGTGGGGAATAAAATTTTATCAGGCACATTATTTTGAAAGCACTGAGCCCTTTTTGATATTGTTTTTTCTTTTCTATATCACGATTGCTATTTTATTTGCGCACAGACAACCTCCTCAATTAAAAGGGCTGGTTGATGGTACTCTGGTTTTTGGTGTGCCATTGGTTGCATTCACACTACAATCAGCACTAGTAAGCGATTTTGAATTTGGTCGTGCTTTGTCGGCGCTGGCTATGGCCGCAATTTATATTGGCTTAGCGAAATTACTTTGGCATAAACAGATCGACGGGATGAGGTTACTCTGCGAATCATTCCTCGCCCTTGGTGTTATTTTTGCCAGTCTGGCAATACCTTTTGCCCTTGATGGTCGCTGGACTGCGGCTACCTGGTCATTAGAAGGAGCGGCAGCGGTCTGGTTGGGAATACGCCAGTCCAGATTACTGACACGAAATTTCGGTCTATTATTACAGATTGGTGCATCCTTGATGTTTCTAAGCACGCTAAGAGAGCCATTTGGGGCGCTGCCTATTTTGAACAGTGCATATATTGGTTGCCTGTTTACTAGTCTGGCAGGTTTATTTACCGCTTATTATCATTTCTCTAAGCAGGAGGAACTCCGTGACTGGGAGAAACCCTTCCACTTCTTTCTGCTTGCATGGGGTGTAGCCTGGTGGATGGGCGCTGGGTTAATGGAGATAGATCATCATTTGGCAAATCGTTACGAAATAAATGCCAGTCTATTTTTCTTTACTATTAGTTTTCTTTTGCTGGATAGAGTAGCGCGGCATTTACATTGGCTACCCGCAAGACTGCCCTCATTATTATTGTTACCTGCGATTGTATTCTCTGCCTTTATCGCTTACGTTGATTATTCCTCAACACATCCACTTGCTAATTATGGTTACCTTAGTTGGTTATTGGCTTTTAGTGGGCAGTACCTGCTGTTATACCGTAACGCCCAAGACTGGTCAGACGATCTCGTTAAGAAATGGCACATGGGCACTATGTGGGTACTTGTTTTTATGCTGAGCTGGGTTATGGCTGAATCTGTAAACAGTTTTGTTATCGGTAGTCAAATATGGGGAGAGGTTTTCTGGGGACTGTTGCCAGCAATGATAATACTATTTTTGCTAAGACATCACCAAAAACTCAACTGGCCTGTATTAACTTATAAAGAGTCATATTTGGGTTTTGGTTTAATTCCACTCTTGATCGTGAATAGCATTTGGCTGCTCGCCTCATGTTTTGTTGAAGGGAGACCAAGACCTTTAAACTACCTGCCTTTGGCGAACCCGCTTGAACTTACACAACTATTTATACTCTTTGTATTGTTCATCTGGATATGGCAGATCCGACGTCAGAAAATTCCTGTGCCAACGAAAATACAAATCCCAACTTTATTATATGGAATAGTCGCTCTAGCTTTTATCTGGTTGAATACTGTTGTTGGTAGAGCAGTGCATTTCTTTTATGGTGTACGATTTAACCCAGATGCTTTATTTGACTCTGCAGTTTATCAGGCAAGTATTTCCATTGTCTGGACATTGGCAGCCCTTAGCATGACTTTTTTTGCAACTCGCTATGGCAAGCGTCGGCTCTGGTTCGCGGGAGCGGCCTTAATAGCGGCTGTTACAGTAAAACTTTTTCTAGTAGACCTGGAAGATTCTGACACCATAGAACGCATAGTTTCCTTTTTGACAGTAGGTATCTTGTTATCTGTAATAGGTTACCTGTCACCATTACCTCCAGTAGAGCAAAGGACAGACGAAAGTAGTGAAAATAATAACTAGATTTTTTATCGCCTTAGTTCTTTGCATAAGCCATCTTCAGGCGCAGGATTTAGTGCCGGATGATTTCGCCAAAGCTTTACTTTTGGAAATTAATGGTGACTCCGCGATTTATGAAGTGAAGTTACCAAACGATGTGTATGAAACCGTTGTACGCAGAGATCTGGGCGATATAAGGGTATTCAATGCGAATGAGGAACGTGTGCCACATACTTTGCGCAAACCAGAACAGAACGAGCATAAAGAAACACGAGTAGTTCTGCCATTTTTTCCTATATACGGCAGCAATGATAAAAATACGAGTAATGAGTTAAATTTTGAAATCGAAGAAAATGGTGCAATCGTCAGCCTTTATGAAAGAGATGGCGCGGTACGAGCTGAGAATATTGATATTAAAACGTATGTAATTGATACCTCGAAAATTGGTAAAAAAATATCTTCCCTGGAGTTCGAACTGACTGGAGCAGGGGATAATTATGTAAAAAAACTCAGCATTGAACAAAGTAAAGATCTGACTAAATGGCGCAGGTTTTTGAATAACGGGGCATTAACCCGATTGCAATACGGCGAACATCAACTCCAGTTTAATCGAGTCGATTTACCGCAATACAGAGATAAGTATCTTCGTTTCCTCTGGCATGACGCGAGTGATGATATTCAGATCAATGCCATATACGCAATTATCAAAAGGACGGAAAAAAAATCAAATCAGAGCTGGCAGAGCAGGAAAGGAATACTGGTGGACGAAAAACCTCAGGTTTACGAATTTGATAATGGCGGAAACTTTCCCATTAATAGCTTCAATATTGAGTTAGCCGATACCAATACATTAATTGAAGCACAATTAAAATCCAGGCTAGAGTCCAGTTCAAAATGGGTACAACGTTACGCAGGCCTGTTTTACAACTTACAAATAGAAGGCAATAGAGTTCAAAATGATTTCATTGGTATATCAACTGTCGATGATCGATATTGGCGTTTAGAGTTAAAGACAGATGATGGTATGGGAAGTATTCCGCCAAAATTTCGTTTCGCATGGACGGGTCACAGTTTATTTTTTCTTGCTCGTGGTTCGGGGCCTTTCACTCTGGCTTATGGCAGTGGTAAAGCTGAACCAACAGAAAAACCTGTCGAAAGCTTATTAAACGTGCTTAATAATAAATCACAAAAAAACTTTGTAGGCATCGCTTATGTGGGCCGTTCCTTTGAATTATCTGGTGATGCGGCCAAAGACAGGCATTTTGATATTTCCTGGCAGAGGACGATTCTCTGGTTCATTCTGGCAAGCGGTGTCTTTATTCTTGGCTTCATGGCCCTACGCCTGTTACAACAAATGAATCAGGAAGACTGAATCCCAAAGAACCCGTGCATCTGGGGCTACTTCAACACGCCAATAAATGGTAACCTCTCGCCCTTTTGTAGAACTCCTATTTTAGCTAAGTATGTCAAACGAGAATCAATCCGATAGTAGTCGTGGGGAAAGACCCAAAGCGAGTAGCATCCGTCCAATAAAACTGGCGTTGCCGTTTGTAAAACCTTATACCGGCAGACTCTTTTTGGCATTCATTTGTCTGAGCATAGCGTCGATATCCATGTTGGGCATGCCTATAGCGATTCGATATGTTGTGGATTATGGTTTCTCCAGCAACAACGTATCCTCGATTAACTTGTATTTCATGGCATTGCTTGGTTTAGCCGTGGTTTATTCCATTTTTGCCTCATTTCGTTACTATCTGGTGATGTGGATTGGTGAACGTGTTGTCGCCGATATCCGATCGGCTGTTTACAATCATGTCATTAAAATGAGTCCGACTTTTTTTGAGGTAACGCGTACAGGAGAAGTCTTGTCACGACTGACGACGGATACAACATTAGTGCAGTCCGTGGTCGGCGCAGGTATGTCAATCGCACTTCGTAGTTCATTCTCCTTAATTGGCTGTTTAATCATGTTGTTCGTCACCAGTGCCAAATTGACTATGATGATACTGGTGTTAATTCCTGTCGTCGTGTTACCAGTCTGGCTATACAGTAAAAAAGTGAGGGCTTTATCTCGGCAAACTCAGGATCGCGTTGCTGATTCCAGCAGCATGGCAGATGAATCGCTGAATGCTATCCAGATAGTTCAGGCATTTACACTGGAAAAGTTTCTCGGTAAACGTTTTAGCGATTCAGTCGAACTTTCATTCGCAACAGCTAGAAAAAGATTACAGGTAAGTTCTCTTTTATCGGGGCTTATCGTTCTGAGTGCTTTCGGTGCTATCGTTATAGTGTTATGGCTAGGTGCTCATGCCGTTGTCGATGAAACCATTAGTCCGGGGACCCTCAGTCAATTTCTTCTCTATGCGACATTTCTTGCTGGCAGTACAACGGCACTCGGAGAAGTATGGAGTGATGTACAAAGAGCGGCGGGTGCGATGGAACGTTTAATGGAATTGCTGGGAGCAGAGTCTGAGATAACGACACCTGCAAGCCCGTTAAAACTTGAAAAACTTGGCAAAGGACATATCCAGATAGAAGCAGTAAATTTTAATTACCCATCCAGACCCGAACAAAGGGCACTGGATAATTTTAATCTGGAAATTCAACCCGGTGAAACAATCGCTTTGGTTGGTCCATCAGGTGCGGGCAAGAGCACCGTGTTCCAATTGTTATTGCGCTTCTACAATGCACAAACTGGGCAAGTACTACTCGACGGTGTGGATATCGCGAAAGCAAGTCCTGAGGAAGTTAGACAACGTTTTGGGATTGTGCCACAAAATACTGTTTTATTCGCGGACACGGCACTGGAGAATATTCGCTTAGGACGACCTGATGCAAGTGATGATGAAGTCAAAGCCGCTGCGCGCTCAGCTATCGCGGATGAATTTATAGAGCGACAGCCTCAGGGCTATCAAACTTTTCTGGGCGAAAAAGGAATGCGTTTATCTGGAGGTCAACAGCAACGTATCGCAATTGCACGGGCGATTTTGAAAAACCCACCCGTTATGTTGCTGGACGAAGCCACCAGTGCGCTGGACTCAGAAAGCGAAAAACTGGTCCAGGAGGCGTTGGATCACTTAATGCAGGATCACACCACACTAGTTATTGCACATCGTCTGGCAACTGTGATCAAGGCAGATCGCATCGTTGTTATGGATGAGGGAAAAATAGTGGACGTTGGCCGACATGAGGAGCTTATCCTCAAGAATGGCTTGTATGCTCGTCTAGCTGATTTACAGTTTAGCCACAACGGTTTGGATCAGGCGGTTGATCTACGCAATGTGGTGTAGCTTAAGCTACTGAATAATTTCCTTCTTTTTGAGAACGTATGGAGCCTTCTTTCAAGAGGGATTTATTCTTTTAGACCTTAGTCGAAGATCGGAAGCTACTGACTATAACTTATGCGATATATCACACCCTGATAGTTATCTGAAACCAGAATTGAACCATCAGGTAATTGTAGAATATCCACTGGACGTCCCCAGGCTTCTCCATTTATCAGCCAACCATCGGCAAAAACTTCTTTCCCCTTAACATTACCCTTTTCGTCGAACTTGACACGCATAATTCGATAACCAGCCGGATCACTACGATTCCATGAACCGTGTTGCGCAACGAGTGCATCATTAAGATACTGTTCAGGGAACATCTCTCCGGTGTAGAACATCATGCCAAGAGCCGCAACATGTGCTTCGAACTCCACTATCGGGAAGGTCACTTTGACAGGTACTTTTTTGTCCTTCCAGTCGACATGCCGCGATTTACCGCCTGCATACCAGGGAAAACCGAAATGCATGCCAGCCTTTTTAGCGGCATTAAATTCGCCAGCTGGAATGCGATCACCCATGGTATCTACGCCATTGTCTGTAAAATGAAACACCTCAGTATTAGGGTGAAAGTCAAAACCAACAGTGTTACGTACGCCATGTGCGAAGATTTCCATATTCTTACCGTCTGCATCCATGCGAATGATAGTGCCTTCCATGCCGTTAACCTCACAGACATTGCAGGGAGCACCGACTCCAACATACAGCTTGTTGTCAGGGCCAAAATGAATGAAACGCCAACCGTGATGAAAACTGGTGGGCATACCTTCATAAATCACTTCGCCCATTTCCGCCCATGGTAACTCTAAACTAAAACCGACACCGGGATAACGAACGATTCGGTGGTTTTCGGCAACATAGAGATAACCCTGATGCATGGCCACGCCATTCGGCGCTTTTAATCCGGTCATCATAGTGACAACCTTGTCTGCGCGTCTGTCTTTATTTTTATCGGAAATGCCGTACACCTTATCTCCGACGGTACCGACAAATACATTACCCATTGACTGTCCCAATGCCATTTGCCGTGCACCAGGTACTTCAGCGAACACTTCAATCTTGAAACCTTCAGGCAAGCTTATTTTTGACAGATTCTTTTCTGCTCCAGCGATATCTGCTTGAGTAATTGAACAAATTAAGAATAATGATAAGCAGAATAGTATTTTAACGAATTCTGATTTGTACATAACGAGGCTCCTGATTACGGCTGAGTTCACTTATAGGCAGTGTGTTAATAGACAGTATTACTATAACAGAGAACAAATAGCATTCGTCACTACATATTTTTACTTTTAGCGGTAGAATTTCATAGATGCTCAAACTATTGATTGTTTCTCATAGCCCCTCGACGAATGCAAAGGCATTGACGGATGCTGTGGTAAAGGGGGCGAGCAATAAGGAAATAGATAATGTTGATATTCTGCTGCGAGCACCTCTGCAGGCAAATGCGAACGATGTCTTAGGTGCAGATGGTATTATTTTGGGAACTACTGAGAATTTTGGTTATATGAGTGGAGCGATGAAGGACTTTTTTGATCGAATCTACTATCCCTGTTTGGAACACACGGAAGGCTTACCATATGCTTTATTCGTTAAAGCGGGGATTGATGGTGAAGGTGCAAAAAGCAGTATAGAACGGATCGTGACTGGATTGAGATGGAAACAGGCTCAGGCTTGTCTTATATGTAAAGGTGACTTTAAGTCTGATTTTTTACTTAATGGTGAAGAATTGGGTATGACTATGGCCGCTGGAATCGAGGCAGGAATATTTTAATTAATGAATAAAATAAAAAGATTATTATTATTTATTGTCATATCTCTTACAGCATGTAGTAGTGAGGTATCACTTCCAAAATTGTCAGGCACCGCCGTGATTTTGGCTTTTGGTGATAGTTTAACTCATGGTAATGGCGCCAAAGCCGATGAAAGTTATCCAGCCGTTTTAGAAGGTTTGATTAAACGCAAAGTGATAAATGCTGGCGTTTCCGGTGAAGAATCTGGCCCAGGTTTGAAGCGTTTCCCCCAGCTTTTAAAAACCCATCAACCTGGTTTAGTTATTTTGTGTCATGGAGGGAACGATATACTGAGGAAAAGAGATATTCAAAGGATGGAATCTAATTTGAGAGAAATGATAAAACTGTCTAATTCCATAAAAATCCCTGTGGTCTTGTTAGGTGTACCAAAACCAGGCTTGTTTTTATCATCCGCTGATGTTTATCAGGAGATAGCAGACTCTGAAGATGTTGTGTTTATAGAAGACTTAGTTTCAAAGGTGCTATCAGATAAGTCACTTAAATCAGATACTGTACATCCAAACAGAGATGGCTATCGAGTTATGGCAGAAAAAATATATGAAGTTTTAAAGCAACGTGGCGCTTTATAGTCGAGAGAAGGCTAGCTTATATCTTGCGTATAGAGAAGCAGGAGGCTAGACTTTCTTTAGCGCAGAGGATACTAATTATATGAATAGTCTCGTCCCGATTACTTTTGAGCCGCAAAAGTCTAACAGCAATAACCTCTTTGGTTTAAGAACGCTACTTTCCATAGATTCAATTAAAGTTGCCTTTAGAACATTTGCTGTGTGCATTCTTTTACTTTGCTCATCATGTACTCTTGAACAATTAACGCATTCTGCCTATGAGATGGGTAATAACTATGCCTGTAATGAACATGAACCTAATCATCCTGATAAAGTCAGAGACTGTATTGACAGTGAATTAAGTTACAGTGAATACAAAACTGCACGCGAAGACAAGCTTTCTGATTAGGAATATTATTTTGATGAGCGATCAATCAGGCTACTGTTAAAAATATGGACAGATCTATTATATTCAGTTTAATGATAATCATTCTACTTGGAGTGAGTTATTACTTTTGGCAGGAACACCAGGCCTCATTGGTCTTAATTGAAATAGAACCTTCTGTCGAGATGGGAAAAGAACAACAGCCACCTGAAGATAATGTGGAAATTTTGTACCCGGTGCCAGAAGTAAGTGATACGCAAATTGAAGAAGACGAAAACGCAGAAGAAGATGTAGTCGTTGATGAGTTTATGGTTCCGGAACTAGATAATAGTGATGCGGTCATCCAGAAAGCATTGGCGGAAGTTTATGCACTTGAAAACCTGGTCGAAGTTTTTATATTTCATGACTTCATTCGCCATGTTGTTGTCACAATAGATAATATAACCGCAAAAAAACTACCTCGAAGATTTGTATTTACACATAGTCCAAACCAATCGTTTGCGGTGGGAACGAGTGAAGAGGAAAAAATATTCGTCTTAAAAGCGTCGAATTATTCGCGTTACAATCTTTGTCTGAACTTTGTAAATAGAGTGAGTAATGAACAGTTAGTTTCCATTTATATAAAATTCTATCCATTGTTTCAGCAAGCTTATGATGAGCTGGGTTACTCCGGACGCTATTTCAATGATAGATTAGTAGAGGTAATTGACCACTTATTACAAACACCAGAAGTAGATAAAGAGATAAAATTGACTCGGCCTAAAGTTTTCTATCAGTTTTTGGATGAGAAGCTGGAAAATCTTTCGTCAGGACAAAAAATATTGATACGAATAGGACCAGAAAATGCCAAACAAATGAAAGCTCGGCTAAAAACTATAAAACAATTACTTACCAGTTTTACTCGAACCCAATAATCTATCTTTTTTCAGGTAGTATTCCACATTCTCCATCCTGTTTAAAAATCATTAAAGATATGTACTGGCCAAACCTCCGTCGAATTACCATTCCGCTAGTACTATTTGTTCTCGCCTTGTTTTTGCGTGGCTACTCAGAAAAAATGCCAACTGCTTATGTAGGATTAGTCCTTCAGTTACCTTTTGTTCTTCTCTTCATCGTCTCAGCACTTTGCATTTATTACAATCGCTCGCGATTATTTGTCTCATGTTTAACTTTAGGGCTTATCTTTTACCTGATTCAAACACAATTACAGTCGACACTAAATGATCCAAGTACATTAATGGTTTACTCATTAATCACTCTATTGCACCCCCTGAGTCTATTATTTTTTTTGTTGGTTCCTGAAAGAGGCCTAAAAAATCGTTATGGCCTTATTCTCAATTTATCTGTTTTGGGTACATTTATCGTAAGCGTGATTTTATTTCACTATTTTGATGAAGAATTAGTTGTTTTTATTGGAGACTGGTTACAGGTTAAACCGTTTAACGGTTATGTGCTGTCTATTACTGCTAGTACGTGCTATCTATTTGTTTTTACCTTCGCATTGTTTCGCCTGATAAAAAGAAATGACGATTTTGCGGTGATCACTGTATCAATCACCTTATTTACTTTTACGGTTCTTGCGTTTTTGGACATGCCAAATATTTCTTCAGTTTTGTTCAGTGTAAGTGCGCTTAGTCTGATAATAAGCATGTTAGGCACATCCTACGCGATGGCCTATCGTGATGATTTAACTGGCTTATTGGGACGACGTGCACTCAATGACCGAATGAAGGGCCTAGGACGACAATACGTAATGGCGATGATGGACGTTGACCATTTCAAGAGGTTTAACGACACACATGGGCATGATATTGGTGACGAGGTGCTTAAAATGGTCGCTAAACAGATTGGACTTGTTAAAGGAGGAGGTACCGCTTATCGATATGGAGGTGAAGAGTTTTGCGTCATTTATACAAATAAAGATTTGCAATATTGTTTACCATTTCTGGAAGTTGTGCGTGCAAATATTGAGAACTATTCGCTAGTCGTGCGTGATGAGACACAACGACCCAAAACCAAAAGCGAAGCTAAACAACGCCGTGGAAGTAAAACAAGTAGAAAAAAGCCAAATACTGTATCAGTAACGATCAGTATTGGCTTAGCTGCCTCAAAGGACAGAAGCACCAGACCGGAAGACGTATTAAAATCTGCTGATGTGGCATTATATAAAGCAAAGAAAGAGGGGAGAAATCGTATTGAATTTTAGATCAGGAAAAAACACTAAAAATGAATGAGAATTATAAATTTATTGAGACCGAAAATGAATTAGTTGAAATCTGTAATAGTTTTAGAGGTTCGTCCTGGCTTGCAATCGATACCGAGTTTGAAAGAGAAAAGACTTTTTACCCAGAACTGTGTTTGGTACAAATCGCTAATGAGGAATTAGTCGCGGTTATTGATCCTATTCGGATTGACAATCTTCAGGCCATGTTTGATTTACTTTTTGACGTATCTATAACTAAAGTATTCCATGCCGCCAGACAAGACTTGGAAATTTTCTTTATGTTACAAGGTGAAATTCCACAACCACTTTTCGACACACAAATTGCCGCACCACTTGTTGGCTATGATGAGCAAATAGGATACGGAAACCTGGTTAGCAAAATGTTACAAGTCTCTTTGAGTAAAGCGCATACTCGCACCGACTGGAAGCGACGTCCTTTGCAGAGTGCACAACTTGATTATGCTGCTGATGATGTGATTTACCTGGGCAAGGTTTACAAACTACTCAAGACGAAGTTGGAACAACATGGGCGGGTAGGTTGGTTAGAGGAAGATTTTTCGGCTTTATGTGAACCTGCTTTGTATCAACCTGACCCAAGTACTGTCTGGAAAAAGATTCGTAGTGGAAAGAAACTCAAGGGGAGTAAATTATCCGCGTTTCAGCACCTAGCTGCATGGCGCGAGATTACAGCACGTGCTGAGAATAGGCCTAAAAACTGGCTGGTTCGAGATGACGCACTTGTAGATCTATCTCAAATATTGCCAAAAGATATTTCCGATCTTAAACGTATAAAAGGATTAAACGAAAAGCTGATAAATAAATATGGCAAAGAAATTGTAAAAATTATCGTTGCTGCACAGCAACAGGAACCGCTAGCAATAAGTAAGGAAAAACAACGTAGCGCATTGAGCCCTGTAGAGGAAGTAAAAGTAGATGCATTGTGTGCTCTGGTTCGTCTACTTGCGAAAGAAAATAATTTAAACCCTAATACGCTTGCGCCAAGAAAAGAATTAGAAAAATTTGTACAACATGATTCAAATACTACTTTATCTAAAGGTTGGAGAGAGCATTTAATTGGAAAAGAATTAAAATC
>Ga0055584_100000509_pt1 | contig 36968 bp, 35 predicted proteins | sample OSDHelmetaG_FD_58716 | JGI IMG/M metagenome (GOLD analysis project Ga0055584, IMG submission 58716) | Pelagic marine sediment microbial communities from the LTER site Helgoland, North Sea, for post-phytoplankton bloom and carbon turnover... | ecosystem: Environmental > Aquatic > Marine >...
ACCCGCGGCCTCTGGCGTGACAGGCCAGCGCTCTAACCAACTGAGCTACACCCCCGCAATCGCTAACCATCACTTGAACAAGTGCCAGCCAATGCGAAGAGCGATTCATCTAAGCTAGTGGCGGGAGGGTGTCAAGCAAAGGCCGGACATTCTGACAAATTTTCTTCAAAAGGAAATGGTGGGCGATGACGGGCTCGAACCGCCGACCCCCTCGGTGTAAACGAGGTGCTCTCCCAGCTGAGCTAATCGCCCTTTCGAAATCTGCGATACCCTATACAGCGCCGCTTAGAAAAACGCCAACGAAAAGCACGCTTGTCATATGGACGGAGCAAAAGTAAACCGGCCACCCGAAATCGGATGGCCGGCTCACTATAATTCTGTACCAAGGGTGCCTAGTTGACGGCGTCCTTGAGGCCTTTACCGGCCTTGAATTTCGGCTGGTTCGAAGCCGGAATCTGGATTACAGCTCCAGTTTGTGGGTTACGACCCGTGGTCGCCTTACGGTGACCGACGCTGAAAGTGCCGAAGCCCACCAACCGCACTTCCGTGCCGGCGCTGAGTGAATTTGAGATCGTTTGGAAAACTGAATCTACTGCCTTGGCCGCGTCGGCTTTTGACAGATCTGAATCCGCTGCTACGGATGCTACCAAATCATTTTTGTTCAATGTAAAGCCCTCCTTCGGGCTAAATATAAGTTGGAACGAGAAATACCCCTCGTATAACGACCTCGAAAAATTACCGGTCCTGCTTGTATGCTGTCAAATAGAAACGCCGGAATTCCGCGGTTTTTGCGGAAAGGGCAGTTTCTTCTTATAAGGCAGTGACTTAAGGTAATGCCCCTAGTGGGTCGTCACGTTCCCGACATCGCCCTTCTTTTCGTCTCCAGGGACTGGATTCACATCTTCCGATTCGGGGTCCCACTCAATAGGCGTTACCGCAGAAACCAGGGCTTTCTCTAGGACTTCGTCCAAGCTGCTTACGGGAATGATATCCAGGTTACGTTTCACGTTCTCGGGGATGTCCGGCAGGTCTTTTGCGTTGTCCTGAGGAATGAGAACCGTCTTGATTCCACCCCGCAGCGCCGCCAACAGCTTCTCTTTCAAACCACCGATGGGCAGGACACGTCCGCGCAAGGTGATTTCGCCGGTCATGGCGACGTCCTTGCGGACTGCAATGCCGGATAAGACGGAGACAATCGAGGTCGCCATGGCAACGCCCGCTGAGGGGCCGTCTTTCGGTGTTGCACCTTCGGGTACATGGACATGAATATCCACCTTGGCGAATGTGGTCGGCTTAATGCCAAAAGATGGGGCACGGCTCTTCACATAGCTCTCAGCAGCAGCAACGGATTCTTTCATAACGTCGCCAAGTTTACCCGTACTTTGGATTTTGCCCTTGCCCGGAAGCTTAACCGATTCGATGGTAAGCAGTTCACCGCCGACTTCGGTCCAAGCGAGTCCGGTTACGACACCCATTAAATCCTGTTCTTCGATTTCACCGAAGCGGAATTTTTTGATGCCCGCGAATTTTTCCAAATTGCGTGGCGTAATCCGAATCTGCTTCACCTTCTCATCCATGAGAATTTCTTTTATGGATTTGCGCGCTAAACTAGCGATTTCTCGTTCGAGATTTCGAACGCCTGCTTCGCGGGTGTAATAGCGAATCAAATCGCGAACGGCGTCGTCGGAAATGGACCACTCAGATTTCTTTAGGCCATTCTCCTTGACCTGTTTTGCGATCAAGTGACGTTTGGCGATTTCAATTTTTTCATCTTCGGTGTAACCGGCAATGCGGATTATTTCCATTCGATCCATGAGCGGCTGGGGCATACGCAGTGTATTTGCCGTCGTGACGAACATGACATCGCTTAAATCATAATCCACTTCCAGGTAATGATCGGCAAAGGTCGAATTTTGCTCCGGGTCGAGCACTTCCAGCAATGCGGAAGACGGATCACCCCGCCAATCGGAACCGAGCTTATCGATCTCATCCAAGAGGAAAAGTGGATTGGAGTATTTTGCCTTTTTCATCCCCTGAATGACTTTGCCAGGCATGGAGCCGATATAGGTGCGCCGATGGCCGCGTACTTCCGCTTCATCGCGGACACCGCCTAGGGACATACGGACAAATTTTCGACCGGTCGCGCGGGCAATGGATTTACCGAGCGAGGTCTTACCGACGCCTGGCGGTCCCACAAGGCACAGTATCGGGCCTTTGACCTTGCGCATGCGTTGTTGAACCGCGAGATATTCGAGAATTCGATCTTTGACTTTCTCCAGCCCGAAATGATCCTCATCCAACACCTTCAAAGCGATATTCAGATCCTTTTTGACCTTGGTCCGCTTTTTCCAGGGAATATTCAAAATCCAATCCAGATAGTTGCGCACCACGGTGGCCTCAGCCGACATGGGGCTCATGGATCGTAATTTCTTCAGCTCCGCATGCGCCTTTTCTTTGGCTTCTTTGGTGAGTTTGGTCTTGTTGATCTTCTCTTCGAGTTCGGCCAGTTCATCCTTGCCGTCCTCGCTATCACCGAGTTCCTTCTGAATGGCCTTCATCTGCTCATTCAAATAATACTCACGTTGGGTTTTCTCCATTTGGCGTTTGACGCGATTACGGATGCGTTTTTCGACCTGCATCACGCCTATTTCGCCTTCCATGAAGGAATAAACGCGCTCCAGGCGCTCGGAAATCTTTTCGATTTCAAGTAGAGCCTGTTTATCAGCAATTTTAAGCGCCAAATGCTGCGCAACGGTATCGGCAAGCTTACCGGCTTCGTCGATTTGGTTGACCGATATAAGAACTTCTGGCGGCACCTTCTTATTGAGCTTTATGTATTGATCGAATTCCGCCACCACGGCCCGGCTAAGCGCCTCTAATTCCTCTGGTCCCTCTTCGATTTCAGGCACCAATTCCGCCTCTGCTTGGAAGAAAGAGTCGTGATCGACAAATTTCGTAAGACGGACCCGTTTACCGCCCTCAACCAGGACTTTTACCGTCCCGTCTGGGAGTTTCAGCAATTGCAACACGGTGGCAATGGTACCCACCATGTAAATATCTTCGGGTGCTGGGTCGTCTTGGGACGCATTTTTCTGCGTGACGAGTAGGATTTGCTTATCGTCGTCCATGACATCTTCAAGCGCGCGGACGGATTTTTCTCGTCCAACGAACAACGGTACGATCATGTGTGGGAAAACGACAATATCGCGCAGCGGCAATACGGGTAGAATCTGGGATTTATCCAAATCAAACATCCTAACTCTCATTTATGCGCCTTAGGTAGGCGCGGGCTCCTCTTCTACGAACATAAGGAGCTGGGCACGATCTTCAAGACTTGAAATTTCGGCCGATTGAGACTAGGCCGATTATGCGCTGGCTTCGGATTCTTCGCGCCGTTCCGAATAAATATGGAGCGGTTCTGCGCGTCCTTCTACCACTTCTTTATTGATTACAATCTCTTCCACACTTTCCAAGCTGGGGAGATCATACATGGAATCCAGCAGAATACTTTCCATGATGGATCGCAAGCCACGCGCACCGGTTTTACGTTGGATTGCTTTCTCGGCGATGCCACGGAGCGCATCCTCGGCAAACTCGATATGCACACCTTCCATCTCGAATAGACGTTGATATTGCTTAACCAAGGCATTCCGCGGCGTGGTGAGAATTTCCACCAACGCATCCTCATCCAAGTCGGACAAGGTAGCGAGTACGGGCAAGCGGCCGACGAATTCCGGGATCAAACCAAATTTCAATAAATCCTCTGGCTCCACGTCGAGCAGAATTTCGCCAATATTGCGATCATCGGAACTGCGCACATCAGCACCAAAGCCGATCGACGATCCTTTGTCGCGCTGAGAAATGATCTTTTCCAAGCCGGCAAAAGCGCCACCGCAAATGAAGAGGATATTTGTGGTGTCGACTTGCAAGAACTCTTGCTGCGGATGCTTGCGGCCCCCCTGGGGCGGTACACTCGCAACAGTCCCTTCCATGATCTTGAGAAGCGCTTGCTGCACCCCTTCACCGGATACATCTCGGGTGATGGATGGATTGTCCGACTTACGGCTGATCTTATCCACTTCGTCGATATAGACGATGCCGCGCTGTGCACGCTCAACATTGTAGTCGGCGGACTGCAGCAGCTTCAGAATGATGTTTTCAACATCCTCGCCCACATAACCTGCTTCAGTCAGTGTTGTGGCGTCGGCCATGGTGAACGGCACATCGAGAATCCGCGCCAGCGTTTGCGCCAGCAATGTTTTGCCGCAACCGGTTGGCCCGATAAGCATGATGTTTGACTTGGCCAACTCCACATCGTTGCTTTTGCCCGAATGCGCAAGCCGCTTGTAATGATTGTGGACGGCGACAGAAAGAACACGCTTCGCATAGACCTGCCCGATAACATAGTCGTCCAGCACCTTGCAGATTTCGCTCGGCGTGGGCACACCATCCCGAGATTTGGAGATCGTTGCCTTATGATCTTCCTTTATGATGTCCATGCACAATTCAACGCATTCATCGCAGATGAATACGGTTGGTCCCGCAATCAGTTTGCGGACTTCATGCTGGCTTTTGCCGCAGAACGAACAGTAAAGGGTGTTCTTGGATTCGCCGCCGCCGGATTTCGCCATTTCAATGCTTTCGTCGTCAGTTGGACAGGTTACTTAGAATGCAACCGTGCCGATGTTAGCCAATTGCAAGGAAGTCGGACAATGGGAAAAGCCCGTTAATTCGCCAGTTACAAACTCTATATAGCAAATTCTGACAAAAAACCAATGAGTCGCCGAAATACGGGTGCGGCAATATCGCCCTACTTAAAAAATGATTTATGTGGAAATGGCGTCTTTTTCACGCTGTTTCGTCGCTAATTCGTCCGAATCGGAGCTGTTTCGGAAGTCGGATATTCCTCAAATAAAGCGATCAAAACGCCGTGATCGAGAACAGAAACAGGTGATGATTCGACACTTTCTGCGACGCGCTAAAGCAAACTTACTTGTCGCGACCTCGTCGGTTCCTTAGCTATCGCTGCTACCGCTATCGCCGTTCTCTTCGTCTTCTGGCGCCGGTCGTTCAGCCACAACTTCATCGATGAGCCCAAATTTAAGAGCATCTTCCGGCGACATGAAATTATCGCGGTCCATCCCCTCTTCAATGGTCTTTATCGCCTGTCCGGTATGCTTAACGTAAATATCATTAAGTCTTTCTCTTAGCTTAATGATCTCACGCGCATGGATTTCGATATCAGCTGCCTGTCCTTGGAAACCACCGGAAGGTTGATGGATCATAATACGGCTGTTCGGCAGGCAATAACGCTTCTTCGCAGCGCCTGCAGCCAATAAAAGCGAGCCCATGGAGGCTGCTTGGCCGATGCAAACTGTGGAAACGTCGGGGCGGATATATTGCATCGTGTCGTAGATCGAGAGGCCAGACGATACGACTCCGCCAGGCGAGTTGATGTAGAGGGAAATGTCCTTAGTCGGATTTTCCGATTCTAAATAAAGAAGCTGTGCACAGACCAAGCTGGCGACGGCATCGTGCACAGGCCCTACAAGAAAGATAATCCGTTCTTTTAACAGCCGGGAATATATATCGTAGGCGCGTTCGCCGCGATTGGTCTGTTCGACCACCATCGGCACCAACGTGTTCATTTCCGTGTCTTCTGCGCCGGCCATAATACCCGAAAACGGATTTTGGGAATGCATGCTACTTCTCTTCCTTGTCGTCGCCATCATCGGCTGCTTTATCGGCTTTCTCTGCGGCGGTTTTTTTCTTTGCCGGCGCTTTTTTCTTAGGGGCAGCCTTTTTCTTTGCAGCGGATTTCTTTTTCGGTTTGGATTTTTCTTCCGCTTCCTTTTGTTCCGCTTCCATCTCAGCGGTCAATTCTTCAAGAGTAACCTCGCGTTCGCTGACTTGTGCCATCTCGACGATGAAATCGACCACTTTGTCCTCGAATAGAGGCGCGCGGATATTCGCCATCGCCTGCTCGTTCTCACGATACATCTCGATGATCTTCTGCTCTTGGCCCGGATAACGTTGGGCTTCAGCAATCAGTGCCCGGTTAATTTCTTCCGGTGACACATCAAGGTTGTTGTGCTGTCCGACTGCAGCCAGCAATAAGCCGAGCCGCACGCGACGCTGAGCAACACCGCGATAGAATTCTTCCGGATCCTCAACCTCATCGTCTTCAGCATCTTCTGGCGCATCTTTCTTAGCTTGAAGATATTGCTGCCAAATAGAGTCGAATTCCGCATCCACCATGCTGCCGGGGACTTCAAAAGCATGGACCGTGTCCAACTTGTCGAGCAACTGGCGCTTCATCCGTTCCCGACAGACCGACGAATACTCGCCTTCCATCCGTTCCCGAATTTGAGCCTTCATCGCATCCAATGAATCCATACCGAGGTTTTTAGCGAATTCATCGTTAATTTCCGCGTCTTTCTTTTCGCGAATTTCTTTCACCGTGCAGGCGAAAACAGCATCTTTTCCCGCTAGATTTTCAGCGGGGTATTCTGCTGGCATCGTGACAGAAACCGTCACGTCATCGCCTGCAGCAGCGCCCGTCAACTGATCTTCAAATCCCGGAACAAACTGGCTGGAGCCAAGGGTTAGTTGGTAGTCCTTGGCTGTGCCACCTTCAAAAAGCTCTCCGTCCACCTTACCTTCGAAGTCAATGACGACAATGTCGCCCTTCTTGGATTTACGCTTACCTTTTATGGGTTCGCTTTGGGCCATTTGCTCGGCCATCTGCTCAATGGACTTGTCCACCTGAGCGTCATCAACCGCGACTTTCATCCGTTCCACTTCGATGGTCTTGAAATCAACCGGATCAATTTCGGGGAGAACATCAACGGCCAGCGTAAACTCTAACTCGCCGCCTTCATCGAATTTTTGCACTTCGACCTTCGGCTGCATGGCGGGCTGTAAGTTGCGTTCGCTGAGGGCACTCGCCATGGCTTCGCCAACGACAGTCTCCAAAACTTCACCGCGAACCGCTTGGCCGTATCGTTGTCGGATGACAGACGGCGGCACCTTACCCGGGCGAAATCCAGGGATTGTCACCTCGCCCGCTAAATCTTGCAATTTAGCATTCGTCTTCGCCTCGATATCCTCAGGCGGAACGATGATGGTGAATTCGTGGCTTAAACCTTCGCTTTTCTTCTCTATAACTTGCATGGCCTCTATCACTCGCCAGTAAATTTCATGTTGGCCCTAAATCGTATGGCCTGATCTTCAAACGCTTGGATGGTGAACTGGTGCGGGCGGAGGGAATCGAACCCCCACGGATTACTCCACAGGTACCTAAAACCTGCGCGTCTACCAATTCCGCCACGCCCGCCCCTTACGGAGGCTAGGCACCGACCTTCCGCGCGCCGAAGCGCCCTTGTATAAGTAGTGCGTGGGGAGCGGTCAAGCAATGTGGTGGCGCTCAGTGAAGGTTTCCGTGGAGTGCGATCTGCGGAGGTTACACTTTGCGCGATTTATAGGTCGACTTTTAAGCAGCCAATCGATCCGTATAGGTGTCGGCGAAGGTTCCTAAAGCGAGCACACGCGGCCCCTCGAAGAAAGAATTTGAGCGTTGAGGACGGTGGAATTTGATCTCGTAACGAATATGAGGAATGCCATAACCATCTGTAGAGACGGCCAATACGCGGGCGATTTCGACAGTCCGGTCCGGGTGTGTGCGCGAAAACAAATCACCTGCTTTGATTAATGCCATTCGGCGACCGCGTTTGAACAGCATACTCGACCGCTCACTGCCGCGTGCGTTTACAAAAAGACCCGCTGTTTTGCCCTTAAGGTGTAGCATTACTGTTTGGCTCGCCCGGAAATATTATTTTATTAAATTTTTAGAGAATCTTTGTAGGGCGAATTTAGTTTTTCAGCAAGCGCTTTACCGAAGGTGACAGCGCTGTTTCGCCGTCAACGCTGTAGGCTTCGTGATTTGTTTCTATCTTTTCGAGATCGTAAAGATAATTCACCATCAGACCGGAGGACTGTTTCAATCCGTTTTCGGACGTATCCCCTAGCCAATTCAAACGCTCGATTCGAGCCCCATTCGTTAAATGAAAGTTAGCGACAGGATTAGCAGCACGTATACCGTCGGACCGTTTAGCTCTAGCGAGATACTCAGCCCCTGCGCGCAATATGATGGGCTGGAGCACACCGGCGACGGTTTCATCTTCATGCCAATTGGTGCTTTCCAACAGCTTGTCTATGGCCTCGCCGGGGTCGTCCACACCAACAATCGATTTCAACGCTCTTAGTTCCGCGTCGTCGAGGGTAAACGAGCCGGCTATGAGACTTTGAATGAGCCAACGACGTAATCCAGGAATAGGCGACAGGGTTGCAAACGTCTTGAGGGGGGAGAATTCGGATTTAAGCAAATCCACCACGCGTTTGATAAGAAATCCACCAAAGCTAATGCCCGCAAGGCCCGATTGGGCATTGGAAATGGAATAGAAAATCGCGGTATCAGCCTCTTTGGGATCGGTAATCGGGGCGGTCTGGTCCAACAATGCGTGCACGTTTTCGGCAAGTCCGTTTACCAATGCGACCTGGACGAAGATCAACGGTTCATCTGGCATACGCGGATGAAAAAATGCAAAGCAGCGCCGGTCCGATTCAAGGCGGTTTTTCAGATCCTCCCAGCCCCGAATTTCATGGACCGCTTCGTATTCGATCAATTTTTCCAGCAATGAAGCAGGATGGTTCCAGCTAATCCGTTCTAATTTCAAAAAACCGATGTCAAACCAAGATGCCATCAAACGCCGAAAGTCATGCTCCAATGCGGTTAAATGGGGATCTTCGCGGTAAATTTTCAAAAGATCCGCCCGCATGTCGACAAGAAACTTCACCCCCTCGGGCAATGTGTTGAATTGGGTCAACAACCGTGTCCGCTTGGGCTCTAACGCATTACGTAACTTTATCTCCGAGCGGGGGCGATCCTCGAGGGTCGCAGTTTGATAGTTCTTGATTGCGTCGTCGACGGCCTCTTTATCCAACTCGAAACCATCAGCCATCAATTGGAGGAACCGTCGTCGTCCTTCTCCGTCGAGGCTGAGATAAGTCTCGCCCAGAGACGCAGCGCGCGCGCGCGCCGACACTTCGCCGCCCTTTGCGTCGAGATAAGCCTGCATCTGATCGCGTAAATCGCGGATATCGCTTTCATTAGAGAGGTCAGGTCGCACTGACCCCGAAAAGGAACCCGCAATATCACGCCAAGCGTTGCCTAATCGTTTTAGCCAAGACGGCGTCGGCGTCTCCGCACGATTGTTATTCGCGCTCAAGATGTCGGTATCCGGTGCTAATTTGAGGGGATCGGCCATGGGGTTAATATTGATCTTTGTATAGTTCTTTCAAGATTTCAGGCAATAAATTCGGAATATCTTCAGCGATCAATCCGGGTCCATGCGCCGCTGCGGCTTCCCCATGCATCCATGCGCCTGCCATTGCCGCTTCGAACGGCGCCATCCCTTGGGCCAATAAGCCAACGATAATACCGGCCAAGACATCACCGGCACCGGCAGTGGCCAACCAAGGCGGCGCGTTGTGGTTGATAGCGGCACGCCCATCTGGTGCGGCGATTACAGTGTCTGAGCCTTTCAATAATATGACAGCGCCGCTTGTTGCAGCGGCACGGCGCGCACGAGAGAGTTTGTCGCCGTCACTGTCGAACAGCATCCGAAATTCACCGTCATGAGGCGTCAAAACACAAGGGCCTTCAATCGATGAAAACAATAGGTCTGGCGTGTCTGCGAACACGGTCAATGCATCGGCGTCCAAAACTGTCGGGTGCTTTAAGCGAAGCGCCGCCAATGCCCGCTCCCGTGTGGCGACGGTGATGCCGTGCCCGGGTCCCAACAGGACGGCTCCCACCCTTTCATCCCCAGCAATTTCACTAAACGTGCCGGTATCGCGCACCGTGCGTACAACGGCGCCCGGCTGGCTTAAACGGTAGATTGCCGCGCTTTCTTTAGGCACCGTTAATGTCACCATACCCGCGCCGACGCGCCGCGCTGCCATTGTTGCAAGAATGGCTGCGCCCGGCATATCGGCACTGCCACTAATGACTACATAACCGCGACTATATTTGTGTTGCACCGGCGCCATGTCCGGTAACTTATCTCGCCAAATCCTTGGGCTATTCCTCGCCTGTTGGGGGGTGATTTGTGAAAGCACCGACGTTGGGATTCCAATATCGGCGAGCAATATTTCGCCACATTTGGACCGGCCTGGTTGCAACAAATGACCAGGCTTTTTACGAAAAAACGTGACGGTTAATGCCGCGTTGGGCGCAAACCCTAGTATTTCACCCGTATTTCCATGAAGCCCGCTCGGTGTATCCACTGCGACGCAAATTCTAGGGCCGATTGCTGCAAGAACATCTTTTGCAATACCGTCCAAGGGGCGCGACAAACCGGCACCGAAAAGCGAATCCACCACCAATTCGGTCCCGTCCAGTATGCTCGGTGATAAATCCGCAATTGTGCCATCCCAGAGATCCGCGTGGATCTTCGCATCCCCCTTGAGGGCATGGTGCGCGCCCAGAAGCGCAAGGCGGATATCCCAGCCCGCTTGTTTAAGCAGTCGGGCGACAACGAAGCCATCACCGCCATTATTGCCCGGTCCACACAAAACAGCAGTCGGCATAGGCGCCCACCGTGCGATGATTGCCTTAGCAATGGCCGCGCCGGCATTTTCCATAAGCGTTTCGCCAGAAATGCCGCCTTCAATAGCGCCATTATCCGCAGCGTTCATTTCTTCAACAGTCAGTAAGGCGTTTTCGCCATTTGGTCCCAGAAACAATTCGTCCCTCACCTTGCATTTTGTGTGGAAAGGTTGATGAATTTTATTAACGCCATGTTTACCATTATAAACTACAAATGATTAATTAGTGCACGCGAACCATCTGTTATGGCTGAAGGTACAAATAAGTTGCTGTCACAGTTCGAAACCGAATTAAGTGAAATCGTCGGTGACGATTTGGCGCGTGACCTTATTCAATATGGACGCTCTCCGAGTGTACTTGAAGCGCAGATGTTGATGGCCGACGGCGTTGACACTCTTAGCGACGACAAAAAAGACGCTATTCTTGGTTTAATTGCCAAACACACCGGGTGACGGATTGCCGACAGCGACGCTCAAAACTATCTTTAGTTTTTTGACCGTCAACCTGTTCTGTGTGGTGGCAATAAGCGCGCTTGCGGACGAATTCGGGCCAGCAAATATCATCTCAGGTGACCGTTTAACTCTTAATGGCAAGCTGTTCTGTTTAAAAGGTATTGATGCTCCCGATAAAGGGCAAAAATGTGTTCTCAGGAACCGCGAGTATGATTGCTCGCATATTTCAAAAACAGCCCTCATGGATCTTACCATTGGTGCGCGCGTACACTGTTCGGCCGTAAAAGATGACAAAGCCTGTACCATCGCGGATTGCTCAGTCGATGGGTTTGGGTTATCCGCGAACATGGTTCATACGGGCTGGGCGCTCGCCTTGCCGAAGACAGGGCAGCGTTTGTTAAAAATTCAGGCATCGGCCAAAGCAGCGAAGCGTGGCCTTTGGCGGGGAACCTTCGAGCCCCCTTGGGAATGGCGTAAACGCCACGGCAAATGAGAAATAGAGGGCTAAAGTTCGCCGAAAGCCAGCATGGCGGGCGCTTTATCGATGATCTCATTTAAAATCATTTCAGCGGTTTCAAGATCGCTTTTCGTATTTTCATCGATCAAATGGGCGTATTTCTCCTGTTGGAGCGATTCCCGGGTGTTGTGAAGAGTTCTTAGTTCGGAGAGAAAGACCTCTTTCGACCCCAGCGGCAGTACCACATTGGCACTGAGCGCGAATAAGAATTGCAAACTGCCGGTAACCAACATTTTGAAATGGTTGCCGACGCAGTCATCAAAGCGCCCCTTATAGCCCTCATCCTGGCCGGTCATGACGTTATTGACTCGCTGATTGACGATGATCGCGAAGGCTTCAAACTCTTGGGCCTTGTCGCGAAATTTAAAATAGGGCTCGAAGGTGGCAGCGGCGACCTGCTGCTGCGCTTGTTCCGCAAGGCCAATTACCTCGTTAGCGCGATCTCCAAGAGCCTCTAGCAAACTGCGGACTTCTTTACCTGTGTATTGCTTCGACATTTTACCGCCTGAATATATTTCACCCAATGCGTACCAAATCTTCACCAAACAGTCTAAAAGCCATTGGCGAAATTTAGTCAATATATCCTATACACCCTAAGCGTTGGTTTTATGAGCATTCCCTTTACACTCGACGATTTTGACTTCGATCTACCGCAGGCTCGCATCGCACAAACACCGATGCGGCCACGCGATGCAGCGCGTCTGCTGGAAATTGGCTCAACGCTTGAAGATTTATCAGTTGCTGATTTACCGGCGCGGCTAGAACCTGGCGATTTGTTGGTAGTGAACGATACAAAAGTTATTCCCGCCCGGCTTCATGGAACGCGGGGACAAGCCCGTGTACAGGCCACATTGAATCAGCATGTGGACGCGAACCGCTGGAAGGTATTTGCGAAGCCCGGCAGGCGTTTGAGAGTCGGCGAAACCATCATCTTCGGCACAGATTTCGAAGCCGAAATCATAGAGAAATTGCCGGATGGTCAGATCATTCTCGAGTTTCATACCGACGACTTTGCAGCGGCGCTCCTTAATCATGGGGCGATGCCTTTGCCGCCTTATATCGAGCGGCTTCCCTCACCCACTGAAAGTGACTTTCAAGACTACCAAACGGTATACGCCGCGAACGACGGGGCAATTGCCGCGCCCACGGCGGGCCTGCATTTCACGGACGCCTTGTTCAAAGGGTTACAAAGTCGCGATATCGAACAGGCGATGGTTACGCTGCATGTTGGTGCCGGTACGTTTTTGCCGGTGCGCGTAGATAGCCCCGCAGACCATAGTATGCATGCAGAGGTGGGGGAAATTACCGAAGAAACCGCGGCACGCATCAACGAGACCCGGGCGAACGGCGGACGAATAGTTGCCGTTGGCACAACCAGTCTGCGGCTATTGGAGTCCGCTGTGGACGATAAGGGCGTTGTGCATCCCTTTAGCCGCGAGACAGATATCTTTATCCTGCCGGGGTTTGAATTTAAGGCAGCGGATTTATTGATGACTAACTTTCATTTGCCGCGTTCTACGCTGTTCATGTTGGTGGCAGCCTTCGCCGGCCTTACGCGAATGCAGGCGGCATACGCACACGCCATCGAACAAGAGTATCGTTTCTATTCTTATGGCGATGCCTGTTTACTGCACAAAGCCAAAGCTTAAGAGGAGTCTCTCATGGCCATTTTCCTGTCCGAGGCAGATATAACGTCCCTAGTGACGATCAATGATGCCATCGATGCGGTCGGTGAAGTCTTCAAAATTCGCGGTGACGGCGACGTCATCAACCCACCTCGGCAGCAAATAGATATTCCAAGCGGTTATCTGCGTCTTACGTCGGCAATCGTAAATCCGATGAAAAAGATTGCCGTTAAAGTCTCCTCTTCCATGGTGTTCGATAGCGATTCCGGTCGGACCCTCCTTCTCATCGACGCAGATACGGGTCGGGTGGACGCGATCATCGAGGTTTTTCGGCTTGGGGCTTTGCGGACCGCGGCGGCTAGCGGCGTCGGCACCAAACTGTTAGCCCGCGACGATGCGGACAGCATCGGCGTGTTCGGTACAGGGCGCCAGGCAAAGACCCAAATTGCCGCTGTGGCGGCCGTCCGACCGATAAAGAAGGTTCTAGCCATCGGACGAAACAAAGAACGCCTAAAGGCGTTTTGCGCAGACATGACCGCAGAGTTGGATATTCCGGTAATTGCAGCCACCGATCCGCTGGAACTCTATGAGTGTGCTGTCCTGGTCGCGGCGACCACGTCCGCTGAACCGGTAATCTTTGGCGAGCATCTCAAACCCGGCACCCACATCAATGCCATTGGTGCCAATCGCTTGGAACGGCGTGAAATGGATGATGAGGTCCTTAGACGATGCGCGCTGGTCACGGTAGATAACAAGGTACAGGCGGAAAAGGAATCCGCGGTACTGCTACGCGCCGTCGAGCAAGGGACGTTGACATGGGATGATGTGCTTGAACTGGGAGATTTCATGACGGGCACCGGTGCAGACAAACGCACGTCTGAGGCCATCACGCTCTACAATTCCCACGGCGTCGCCATGGAAGATGTGGCACTCGCGACCAAAGCCTTCGAATTGGCGCAGGAAAAAGGCGTCGGCACGAAGGTTCCCTTTACGCTAGGGTAACCAGCCTTAACCTAATTCTGTAACTAGACCGGACTGAACCCCATGGCCTTCGATTACACTTCCACTTTTCGCCCAAACATGCCCGCCGCGCCAAAGCCAGGCGGCGCAGGCCCCGCCTTCAATTTTGTCGGTGGAAATATGGACCCGGCTCTTATTCCGGTGGCCGATTTGATTGCCGCTTTCACCAGTGTTATCGCACGCGAAGGGCCGAACCTTGCTTTTTACAATACGGGCACCGGTCCACTCGGTTACCGCCCGCTTCGGGAGTTTGTCGCCAAAACGCTCAAGAAGAAAGCGGCCATGGATATCTCGCCCGATGAGGTGCTGATCGTCTCGGGTTCGTTACAAGCACTCGATTTGATTAATAAGCTCATGTTGAATGCGGGCGATACGGTCATCATCGAAGAGGCAACTTATGGCGGCGCCATGGGCCGGTTAGATGCGCTTGGTGTCTCTTACGAAGGGGTTGCGCTGGATGAAGGCGGCATTTGTATGACCGCCCTTGAGGAAACCCTTAAACGCCTGAAAGGCGACGGCGTCACGCCAAAATATATCTATACGATCCCCACCATACAAAACCCGACCGGGACGATCATGCCGCTCGACAGACGCAAACGCATGCTGGAGTTGGCGGATGAATACGGCGTCGCCATTTTTGAAGATGATTGCTATGCGGACTTGATTTGGGATGAGAAACGTCCGCCTGCCCTTTATGCGCTAGATGCGGCGGATAGTCGAGATGGTGCGCGGCGGGTGCTTTACTGCGGTTCCTTCTCGAAGTCCGTCGCACCGGCCTTTCGGCTTGGCTATATCGTTGCTGACTGGGCAGCGCTCGGCCATATGGTGCCCATGAAAACCGACGGTGGTACAAGCGCCCTTTCACAGATGGTGATGGCAGAATTTTGCCAAACCAAATTCGATAGCCATGTGAGTGCATCGACAGCGTCATTGAAGGAAAAGCATGACGTGATGTTGGAAGCTGTGGCAGCGGAGTTCGGGACAAGTGCTGAAGTAGAACCCGCTGAGGGCGGTATCTTCCTTTGGGTCAAGTTGCCCGATGCGGTTGATACCAGCGCCCTCTTTCCAGCCGCCGGCGCCGAAGGGGTTGCTATCAATCCAGGCCCGGAATGGACCGCGGACGGCCCGGCCAACAAAAACAAAATGCGGCTTTGTTTTGGCAGTGCGAGCAAAGACGAAATTCGCACCGGCGTCGCTAAACTAGCCGAGGTTTGTCACCGTGAATTTGGTGTACCGCTCCGCAGTGGAAATGTTGAGCGTTAGCCGTTAGCAGTCGGCCGACCGGTCTATCTTCAATAACTTCTTCAACGTGCCGCCGAGCATCATTTCAATCTCGGCATCGGTGAGGCCTGGTACGCTCAAGATGTGTGCGACGGGGTTTATATTTGCCATGCCCGCGGGATGATCTGTGCCGAGCACGATCTGTCCAACGCCGCATTCATGTTTTAGGTGCGCCAAATTCTCGGTGCCGAACACCAATGAATCCACATAGATTTGTTTGAGATATTCGCTGGGTGGCTTTTGCTCATCACCGCGGCCCTTGCCACGATCATTGCTGTGATGGCCGTGGTCGTAGCGACCAATGTAAGACGGTAATAATCCACCACCATGGGCGGCGACAATCTTGAGGCCCGGGTAGCGATCTAGCGTGCCCTCATAAATCAAATGTGCCAGCGCAATGGTCGTATCCAACGGGTTGCCGATAATGTTTTGGAGATAGCCTTTGCCGTCGAGGCGTTTGCCTGCCTCCTCGAAATGATTGGGATGGAGGAAGATAACCACATCCAATTCTTCGGCTTTGGCCCAGAACGGATTGAACTTTGGATCGGCCAGTTCATCGCCTTCGATGTTGGTTGAGAGAATTGCACCGCGTAGGTTCAGTTTTTTGACTGCATACTCTAATTGCTGAGCGGCCAATTCAGGATGCTGCATGGCGACAATGGCAAAGCCCACAAACCGGTCCGGATAGTTCTGGGCGATCTCGGCCACCTTCTCGTTTTGAACTTTGACATGGGCCTCCGCGAGGTCGTGCTCTGCCCAATAGAAATGATGGCCCGTGCCGACGCTGAGCGCTTGCATGTCCAAGCCCATTTCATCCATCTCCACGATACGCGTTGGGATGTCGGCGACGCGTGACCTGGTTTTATGTTCAAACGGATTCTTGCCGCCCATTTCAGGGCGCCCTTCAAACAGGGGCCAGGCATCGGCGATCTGGCAATGAGCATGCACGTCGACGGTTAGCATGCGTTTGCCGTTGACGATGATAGGACCATGAGTTTGGCTTTCCAGGCTTGTCGGGTTTCGGTCGAAGGCGGGTTTGTCTGGGTGATAGTGAAGATCGCAGCCGACAAACGACACACCGCTATTGGAATCCGACATAGGGGTTTTCTCCTCTTTCCTGAAATGCTTTTAGCGTGTGGAAAGTGTGGCCCTTGCGGAAGAAATCTTCAATGGTCAATGTGGTGAACAATCTGATCGCAAGACCTTGAAAGGAAGAAACAATGCTCTTGGATATTCGCACCTATACCTGCCGGCCAGGCATGTTGAAAAAACAACTGGCTGTTTACGAGAAATACGGACGCGACGCGCAGCACCGCATCGCCGGGAACCCGTTGGGGTTTCTCACCACGGAGACCGGGAATATCAATCAGTATGTTCATATTTGGGTTTATACCGATGCGGCCGACCGCGAGGCAAAACGCCAAGCCATGAATAATGATCCCGACTGGGCGAAATATCGCGAAGAACGCGATAAGCTGGGCGCACTCGTGTCCCAAGAGAACAAGCTCATGAAGCCGGTCGGCTTTTATCCGGCGCCTGAACCACGATAACGCCACAGGCTTCAAGATTTTCCTCGTCTCTTAATTAAAAAAGCTCAGTCGGTTATAATCGCCAACAGAGCCCAACGAGGCGCGCAATCCAAAGGGAGAGTTCTATGATTCGAGGCATTCACCACATCGATCTAATTGCTCGGGACGCAGCATAATGGCGAACGCCAAAGAATGGGACGTGATCGTCGTTGGTAAAGGCAATGCAGCGCTTTGTTCGGCCCTCGCGGCAGTGGATCAAGGCGCGAGTGTCGCCATGCTCGAAGCGGCCTCGGAGGAAGAGGCCGGCGGCAACAGCGCTTTCGCCGGTGGCATCGTACGCTTTGCCTATGACAACGTCGAAGACCTCAAAAGATTGTGCGACATATCCGACGAGGAGTGCGTCGATACGGACTGGGAAAGCAACACCACGGACGAATTCTTTGACGATCTGTTCATGGTCACGAACTATCGCACCGATCCGGAATTGAGCGAATTATTGGTGACGCGCAGCCTGGATTCGATGGCATGGTCCGTCTCGCAGGGCTCTAAATTAATGCCCAATTATCGAAATCAATCAGCCGTCGTCGATGGCAAACGTCACTTTTTCGGCCGCGCCCCGCTGACCATTGATGGTGGCGGGTCGGGCCTCGTTGATGACCTCACCAAGGCTGCGGTGAAGAAGGGCGTGGATATTTTCTACGACACCCGCGGCGTATCACTTCTCCGGGACGATCTTCGGGTCTGCGGCGTAAAAGCCAACACCGCCGGCAGCTCGCGCGACTTCAAGGCACGATGTGTGGTGCTCGCCTGTGGTGGTTTCGAAGCCAATCCGGAAATGCGCACGCGCTATCTCGGTCCCGGCTGGGATGTAGCCAAGGTACGTGGCACGCGCTTCAATATGGGAGACGGGTTGAAAATGGCGCTCGACATCGGCGCCTGCCCGTTTGGCAATTGGTCGGGTCGCCACGCGGTTTCCTGGGAACGCTATTCACCTGATGTTGGTGACGTGAATAATCGCCGAGATTCTTATCGGCACAGCTTCCCGCTCTCGATCATGATCAATGCAGACGGCAAGCGTTTCGTCGACGAAGGCATCGAATTTTATAATTACACCTATGCCAAATACGGCGCCGAGGTCCTGAAACAGCCCGATCAGTTCGCCTATCAAGTGTTTGACGCCAAAGCGACCCCTCTCCTTCGAGACCCTTATGCGAGTAAACACACCACTCGTTTTGTCGCCGATACGCTCGAAGAGTTGGCCGAGAAACTGGAAGATGTGAATACCGAAGGGTTTCTCAAAACCGTGCGGGAGTATAACGCCGCGGTGAAATCCGACGTTCCCTTCGATCATTCGACGAAGGACGGACGTGGCACCGTCGGTATCGAGCCGGCGAAATCCAACTGGGCCTATATCCTTGATACGCCGCCGTTCACCGCCTACGCGGTCACCTGTGGCATCACCTTCACCTTTGGCGGCCTGCGGACAGTGCCGTCGACAGGCCAAGTGGTCGACGTGAACCTTAATCCGATACAGGGTCTTTATACGGCGGGCGAAATGCTGGGCGGTCTGTTCTATTTCAACTACCCGGCGGGCACCGGCTTGGTGTCCGGGACTGTCTTCGGAAAAATCGCGGGCGACGGTGCAGGTGAAGCTGCGGTCAGCGAACGAGACGGTTAATCGGGCTTGGAGACTCTATTCTCCGGATTTTTTATTGGGCTTAGAGAATATATTCCCGGCATTCTTTTAAGGCTTAGAGAATATATTCTCCGGCATTCTTTTAAGGCTTAGAGAATATATTCTCCGCCCATGACATTGAGATTATTGCCCGTCACGTAAGCGGATTCATCTGAGGCGAAATAGAGGCAAGCCTCGGCGATATCCGCGACCGCACCTTGTCGGCGCAGTGGAATACCCTCGATATGGGCGTCTGAACCGCGCGCATGCTTCCGCGATTTATACCATTCGGGATTACGCCGCTCGACCAGGATTGAGCCGGGGTTAATAAGATTAGCCCGAATGCCATGCGGTCCTGCTTCGGCCGCAACGGCGCGAATTAGCCCCAACAAGCCATGCTTACTTGCGGTGACAGCGGCTGACCCCGGCCGTCCCGTAAGGGCCGCCTTACCGCCCATAGCCAAGATGGAACCGGTGCCACGTTCGATCATGCCTGGGAGAACTGCACGTATTAGGAAAAACGTAGCGTCGAGATTGACGCCCAGCACGCGGCGCCATTCATCGTCATCCACCTCAAGCAGCGGTGTATGAGGGCGTATGCCCGCATTGCTCACCAACACGTCTACTTTGCCCAGCGTGTCGATGGACTGGGAGACCATTTCCGAGACTTGCCCGCTGTCCGCAACATCGCCTCGGATAGCGATAGCCTTCCGCCCTAAGGCGCGACATTCTTCGGCGACCGCTTCCAATTCGTCGGGGTTATTCAAAGAGAGCACTGCCACATCGGCCCCTGCGCGAGCGAAGGTCAGCGCGATTTCCTTACCGATATTTCGGCTTGCCCCGGATATCAGGGCACACTTGCCTTCAAGTTTCATCGTCTCTCCTCCCATTTCAGCCATGCAAATCAGAAGGAGAGCATAAGTCAGTTTTCGGGCAATGTCTCCGCCACCCACTTTGCAAAGACATGGACTATCATTTCTCAGGAAAAGAGATCAAAATTAAAGAAACGTCGACCGCCGGATTGGAATGCATCGCTTAGTTCATAAACGCGGCGCAGTGCCGGTTATATAACGCGGATTAACAGCGTGGCGGTTGAAACGAAAGAATAATGAAAAATCGAATTTTGAGATTAACTAGAGGAAAGCAATAATGTTCCGATCTAAATATTCCATACTCGTGGGCGCTGCCGCAGTGGGCACTGCGTTCGCGGCAACCCCTGCAGTCGCGATGGGGCCCAATTATGAAGGCAAGACGGTTCAGATTATCGCGCCGACCAAAGAAGGCGGCGGCACTGACCGTTTTGCGCGTTTGTTGGGGCGGTTCTTAGGGGAACATTTACCGGGTAAACCCAATGTTGTGGTCTTTAATAAACCTGGTGGCGCATCCGTGCGCGGCGCCAATTGGTTTGAGAAGAAAGGCCTGAACGACGGCACACAAGTGTTTGTCGGTGGCGGTTCCCTCACCGCCAGTTATCTGTTCAAAAAGAAAATCAAATTTGATTTAAACAAATGGCGTCCGGTGATGCTGGCTGCCTTCGGCTATTGTTTTTATGCCCATAAAGACGTGGGCTTAGCGGGTAACGATATTAAATCTGATATCGCTAAGCTGCGGAAAACAAAACCACTTCTCATGGGCGCTAAGAACAAGACGTCCGGTGAAATCCCGGCCTTTCTTGCCTATGACATGCTTGGCCTTAACAACGCCTCACCGGTATTCGGCCTGTCCTCAGGCAAACGACGTAAGGCGACTTTACGGGGTGAAACCCAATTCTCGATCGATACCGGATTAAAGTGCGGCAAGATCAGGAAATTTGAGAAAAAGGGTATGCTCAAGCTCTATATGACCATGGGTATCCTAAAAGACGGCAAGATCGTTCGCGACCCCATGTTCCCGAAACTGCCGACGGTTATGGAAGCAACCGAAACAGTTACCGGCAAAAAGCCGACGGGCGATGTCTTGAGTGCTCATAAGCATTTGTTGGCGGCCATCATAATGAGCAACAAAACACTCTGGCTGCGTGCTGACACGCCTGAGCCTGTCTATCAGGCTTATGTCAAAGCAGTGAAGGCGATGCTTGCAGACAAGGCGTTTAAAAAGTTCACCAAAAAGACCTTCGGTGTTTACCCACAAGCGGTTGGTGCTGACGCTGTGAAAATGCGTGATGCAGGCCTTAATCTCAAACCATCAACCAAGAAATGGATTCTGGAATGGATCGATCGTCGGATGGTCACCGGCAGCTAAAATATCGTTTTGTTTAGGGAAACGGCGCTGCTTCTTGTGGCGCCGTTTTTCTTATGCGCTCGCTTGGCGTACTATGTCGCCGGTAGAGGTGGAACATGACAGACAAAGATACATTAACGCAGTTGGGACGTGACGCTCCCCTGCCCCAATCGCCGGAAGAAGCCGTCCTTGAGACGGTCGAAAACCCGCATTCGGACACCAGCTATCTGGTGCGGTTTTCGTGTCCGGAATTCACGTCATTGTGCCCGGTCACCGGCCAGCCCGACTTCGCTAAATTCGCCATCGACTATTTGCCGGACCGACGGTTGATAGAAAGTAAATCGCTCAAGCTTTTCATGGCGTCTTTTCGCAATCATGCGGCTTTCCATGAGGACTGCACGGTTTCCATAGGCAAGCGACTTGTCGAAGCGGCCGCGCCCATTTGGCTGCGTGTGACAGCAATGTGGTATCCGCGCGGCGGCATTCCCATTGACGTCTTCTTCCAAACGGGGCCTGAGCCAAAGGGCATGTATATTCCCGAACCTGCCTATACGCCCTATACCGGCCGCTAGTCATGCCCACCAGTAAGGCCACCAAGAAGGCCATCCGGGCGAAGGCTGCCGAGCTTGGCTTCGACGTGACCGGCTTTACCCATGCACAATTGCCCGAAGAAACCGGACGCAATCTCGATACCTATTTGGAGCAAGGCCATCACGGCGATATGGAGTGGCTGGCCGGCAAAGCTGATCGACGGCGCACACCTGAAGCACTTTGGTCCGAGGTGAAATCAGTCATCGTGCTCGGCGTAAATTACGGACCGGACCAAAACCCACTGGAACAAATGGCGACCTTCGCCGATGAAAATCGCGCGATGATTTCGGTCTATGCGCGTAACCAGGATTATCACGACGTCATCAAGAAACGCCTCAAGGCGCTGGCCCGATGGCTCCAAGGTGAGAGTGGCGAAGACGTCAAAGTGTTCGTCGATACTGCACCGGTGATGGAAAAACCACTGGCCCAGCAAGCCGGATTGGGCTGGCAAGGCAAACACACCAACCTGGTCTCGCAGGAATTTGGGTCGTGGTTATTTCTGGGCGAGGTCTATACGACCCTTGAAATCGAACCAGATACGCCTGAAGTAGATCATTGCGGCAGCTGCACCGCGTGCTTGGACATATGCCCTACGAATGCGTTTCCCGAGCCCCACAAGATCGATGCGAGACGCTGTATCTCGTATCTTACGATTGAGCATAAGGGCCACATTCCCGAGGAATTCCGCAAGGCCATCGGCAACCGAATTTATGGCTGTGACGATTGCCTATCCGCGTGTCCGTGGAACAAGTTTGCGAAATTGGCGGAGGAGCCTGCCTTCCTCCCGCGCGATGCGCTAGACGGTCCAAAGCTCGCGGAGCTGGCTCAACTGGATGATGCTGAATTTCGGAAAATGTTTTCAAAAACCTCGATCAAGCGCACCGGCCGCGACAAGTTCGTGCGCAACGTTATGATCGCCATCGGCAATAGCGGTGATGCGTCGTTGGCCGAAGTCGCTCAGGCGCGGACGTACGATGAATCAGACCTCGTCCGCGAAATGGCCGCCTGGGCGGTTGCGCAACTCTCCTAGTAAGGCGTCGGTAGATCCGGGTCCAAGCCCATCAACTGCTGGCCGACCATATTGAAATTTGTCTTTCGCCCTTGGCCTTGTTGGGTGAGCGTATGAATGTCGCGGAAACGTCGTTGGAACAGGCTCGAATTAAAGATACTGGTCGCCCCTGTTGCATCGTAAATCTCGTCCACCACGTCTTTTGCCTGATGAATGGCGTAGGTGGTGCTCAAACGAATGCGCATGCGGGAATCCAAAGTTAGCTCGCCCTTCTGCTTCACATCTTCAAAGACTTCGGCGGCCTCGTTCAATACATACAGACGCGACGACCCTAGCTTTGCTTCACACGTGGCCACCATGTTCTGGACAGCAGTTGTCTCCGCAAGGCGCTGCTTCATCCGATAAGGTTGCTTCTCTGACGCCAAGGTTTTGAAATCTTCCAGCATGCCACGCGCGATGCCATTGGCGACGCCGGAGAAACCGACCGCATAAAGGTTCGTGGTGGGCATTGTATAAAGCGGACCGTCGCAATGGCGCTCTTCCGGGATGATATAGCGCGACAGTGAAAAGTCTTTCGGAACGAACAAATCTTTGACCGAATATCCGTCGCTGGCCGTACCGCGCAGGCCCATCACGTTCCAGATATCGATCAAATCGCAATCTTCCTTTCTGAATAATAGCGCGCGCGTATCATCCGTTCCGTCGGGCCGCGTATAGGTGAAGCGCCCGCCGAGCCATGTGGCATGACGGAGCCCGCTTGCAAACTGCCAACGGCCTTCCTTAACGTGATAGCCATCCTCACGAATTTCGACATCCGCCTTGCCCGGCCCCCAAGCCAACACACCGGCGGGATCATTGCCCCACACTTCCATGGCGGTTTCCGGCGGTACGTAAGCAGCCGAAGTGGAACACCCGTTCCCCTGGCACGTAACCCAGCCAACACTGGCATCTCGCTGTGCAATGGCCGACGTCACCCGAAAAAAGGTAGGCGGATCGATTTCCAAACCGCCATAGACTTTCGGCAACAACAGACGAAACAATTTCTCGCCATGCATTTTGGCCAGCAATTCCTTTGGTAGGCGCCGCGTCTGTTCAATCTCGTCTGCCGCCGCACTAATGTCGTCGGCAACGCGCTCAACGCGCGCAACGTGATCTTCGGATTCTTCGAGCGTAACTGCCGCCGCTTCCACCGCCATTACCGTTTTTCCTCAAACGGCAATATGTAGGGTTGATCGGAATAGCCCTGGACGAAGTTACGGTTCGTCTGGTCCGGGTTACGGTTTATGAAAGGCCGCCCGTACAAGGGATGTGTCATGGAACGTACCTCATGCTCGAGTGTATGTAATTTTTTGCCGCTATCCAGATCGGTAATATCTTTAAATCGATATTGATGCTGGTTACTTTCTTGGATGATCAAGTCGCGCTCTAACAACTCTTTATGCGGCCCGGAAAAGTCAGCAAGATAAATCTGAATGTGGTGCCCATCAAACTTTGGAATCTTTTGATCGGTCTCCCGAAAGATCATCGATTGGTGGTAGCCGGTCTCTATGTGAGCAGCTATCCCGCCTGCTTTGCGGACAGCGGTGTTTGCGCCCATGATCTCATGATAAAAGCGCGCGATCCCGGCTGAACTACCCGGTTTGGAATCGAATTCCACATAGCGGATGCCGAGGCTTGCCGGGCCGTGTTTTCTATCCGGTGGGAAACAGCGATAAACATTACCCCAAGGGCATGTGACATCGATGCGATTGCGACTGGCTGAAAAGCTGAATTGGGTGCCGCGCAAATCCGATTTAACAGCTTCCAAACGCGCCTTAAGGCCCTTCAGGTCGGGCATCGTTATACCTGTGTGTCCGGGGATACGTTGCGGCGTTCCTGTCGGCATATGGATTTGTGTTTTGCCGATATTCATCCACATATTAACGACACCCGTGGTCATATAAGGGTCGCGGGTAAAGCCCATCCCAACCACATAAAACAGCGTCGCCAACCGCTGATCCGCCACCTTTACGTTGGTATGTTCCAGGCCGACGATATTCGCTAAGTCTTCTGCTGTCCGATCGAATGTCATTTCCATTCCCCTCCTGAAGGCGGTTTGAACGCCGTACTATTATACCACCACGCGATGTAAAGTAATGTTAGCCACGTTCTGCGGTTTTCGCCATACTGCAGCAACATAAGTAACAAAATCCAAGAGTGCGGTTTGCAATGAAGTTTCCGATTAAATCAGTACTGGGCATCGTGGCTTTCGCATTTGCGTTAACCACGTTTCAGGCAGCGCCGGTGCTTGCCGATGGCCATATGGCTGTTATCAAAGACCGGAAAGCGTTGATGAAAACAGTTGGTAAATCCAACAAGGTCATCAAGAAATACAAAAAAGGTGAAGCGTCTGCTGAAGATGCGATCAAAGCCGCTAAAGCACTTCGCAAAGCTATTAAGGCTTCCTTAGATAAAGGTTTGTATCCGAAGGGCTCCACGCGTCCGGACGTTGCAGCGAAGAAAACCCGTGCCAAAGCCAAAATCTTGGCCGAATGGGGCGACTTTGTAAAAGCTGGAGAGAAGTCCGCTAAGCGCGTAACCAAATTCATCAAGCTTGCTAAGGCAGGCGATGAAGGCGCTAAAAAGGTCAAATTCAGCTGCGGCGGTTGTCACAAGCCATATCGCGGTAAGAAGGTTAAAAAGAAATAACCTTTGCTAAACGTTTCGTTTTAGCGAGCGGCGCTTTCGGAAAACCCGGAAGCGCCGTTTTCTTATGTCAGCTGGATACCTGCCCGCTTATCAGTCCCTGCGCGCTTATCAGTCAGTGAATTTCTTCACCGCTAACACGGCATTTAAACCACCGAACGCAAACGAATTCGAAATGGCCGCAGTGATAGGCATGTCGCGGGCTTCATTCGGCACATAATCCAAATCGCATTCGGGATCAGGCTCTTCGTAGTTGGCGGTTGGCGGTGCAACGCCGTTATTAATAGCCAATGTGGTTACGGCTAATTCCATCGCACCGGCTGCCCCCAGTGCATGGCCGAACATGGATTTACTGGCCGAGATGGCAACTTTTTCCGCGTGATCGCCCAAGGCAATTTTAATCGACTTGGTTTCGGTCATATCGTTGGCAGCCGTACCGGTGCCATGTGCGTTGATGTAATCCACATCTTCCGGGTTCAGCCTGGCATCCTTCATGGCGAACTTCATGGCTTTTGATGCGCCTTCAAAGCTCGGCATGGTGATGTCCATGGCATCGGAGGTCATACCGAAGCCGGCGATCTCCGCGTAGATTTTTGCGCCGCGTGCTTTGGCATGGTCCAAAGTTTCCAGCGTCATGATTGCGGCGCCCTCACCCAACGTCATTCCGGTGCGGTTTTTGGAAAATGGCCGGCAGGTATCGGTGGTCATGACCCGAATGGCTTCCCACCCCTTCATGGTGCCCATCGCAATGCAGGCTTCGGTGCCGCCCGTCACAGCGCGTTCAACAATACCGTGGCGCACCATATGGAATGCCTGCCCGATGGCGTGGTTCGCCGAAGAACAGGCACTCGCGATCGCGTAGCCAGGGCCGGTAATGCCGTGCTCCATGGTGATATGGCTGCACGCCGCATTCAACATCATGCGCGGTATGGTAAAAGGGTGAACGCCTTTACGGCCTTCTTTGTAAATGTGGCGGTAAGCTTGATCGGCTGTTTCCTGACCGCCGACGCCGCAGCCGATAATCGTTGCCGTGTTGTCTCCGTCTTCGCCTTCGAAGGTTAGACCGGAATCCGCAATCGCTTCTCGCGCCGCCATCAACCCAAGTTGAGAGAACCTGTCGAGCAGACCTAACTGCTTTTTGGGGAAATGCTCTTTTGCAATGAAATCCTTAATCTCGACCCCAATTTTGATCAGCAATTCATCGGTCGGGATCGTCGTGAGCGGCCCAATGACACACCGGCCGTTACTCACCGTATCCCAAAACTCAGGGATCGATTTGCCAGCGCCTGAGAAGACGCCAAGTCCGGTAATAACGACTCTATTCATGGCTCAAAATCCTACGCACTATCGCACGTCAAACAAGCGAGGGACGGCTATTAACCGAAAGGTTAATTCCCATTCCGCTCTCATGATAGCGTGACTAGATTGTTATCGGAATGCGAGATCTAAGTTTGCTCGTCGATGACCTTTTTGACCGCATCAACCACTTGGCCAATAGTCTCGAATTCCATCTCTTGATCGTTTGCATTATATGGAATTTGGATATCAAACTTTTCTTCAACCGCGAAGATTACTTCGACAATATCCAATGATTCAATTTCCAAGTCGTCTAGCCGAGCATCGCGATTTAGTTTTTCACGCTCCACATCGGCTTTGTCTGCAACGATATCGTAAATGTCTTCTTCTACGCTCGCCATGGTTCACTCTCAATTATTGGCGTTAGTGCTTCCTGTCGGCGGGTTTGGTTAGCCTTTTTCTGAGTCCGTTTCAAGCGCCTTTAACCTAGACTTAAGTTTTGGAATATCTCGATAGACGCTGCCCAAGCGCCGAATCTGCATATACTGATCCGTTGCTTCATTCTTTGGCAGTGCCGGATAGCCGATAACAACGGTCTTATCAGGAACATCCATCCCAACACCGGAGCCTCCCCCGACCACGACATCGCTGCCGATGTTAACATGGTCCGCGACGCCAACTTGGCCCGCGAGAACAACCCTGTCCCCTACTTGGACACTGCCCGCAAGGCCCACTTGCCCGCAAACCATGCAATTTTCACCGATCACTACATTGTGGCCGATCTGAACCAAATTATCGATTTTTGTGTGGTTGCCGATCCGCGTATTGCTAAATGTGCCGCGGTCAATCGTCGATGAAGCGCCTATTTCCACATGGCCGCCGATGGTGACGGAGCCGATGGAATTGATCCGCGAAATTACTAGATTCTGCGCTTCAACCTTTGCACCGGACGAGGCGCCTTTTGCCCCTTCAACGCTTCCCGGTTCCGGGGTAACAAAACTAAACCCATCCGATCCGATGCTGGCATTGTGATGAATGATGCATCTATCCCCAATGCGAACCCGTTCTCCAATGCGAACACCGGGATGTATTAAGCCGCCCGCTCCGATCACCGCCTCAGCGCCGATGGTTATCTGGGCCATGAGAATTGTGCCGTCACCGATAACAGCGCGCGGCCCCACATAAACGAACGGGCCTATGGAAACATTTTTTCCGATCTTGGCGGAAGGATCGACGACCGCGCTGCTGTGGATGCCGTTTTCACGATGAACGGGCTTTTCATAGATATCCATCAGACGGCCCAGCGCGACACGGGCGCGACCAACTTCGATATAGCCGTCCACCGCACCGTCGGGCACTTCAGCACCGGTTAGGACAATAGCGGCTATTGCCTTGGTTGAGGGCAGCAACTCAATAAGATTTTCTTCCATTGCCAGGGCAAGATCGCCGCTGCCGGTCGCGTCCGAGGGGTGCGTGAGGGTTTCGATTTCCACATCACCATTGCCGACCAGATTACCGCCGAGCGCATCCGCAATTTCCGAAAGTTTCATTTACTTATCCACTCTTTGATTTCTTGGTGTTAATACCATGCCCGGTAGGCAATTCCATGGGACATTTCATATGAGCACGGCTATTCCAAAAACAATGCGCTTTGTTGACATTACCGAGGCAGGTGGCCCTGAGGTTCTTCAAGTTCGTGAACGACCCTTGCCTGAAATGGCCGATGGAGACGTGTTGATTAAAGTCGCCGGCGCCGGTTTGAATGGCGCAGATATGACCCAACGGCGGGGAAAATACCCCATGCCGCCAGGGGCGTCCGATATTCCGGGGCTTGAAGCATCCGGCACCGTGGTGGCGGTTGGTAAGGATGTTTCAACACTAAAAGAAGGTGATGAGGTTTGCGCGCTCATCAAGGGGGGCGGCTATGCGGAATATGTTAATGCGCCGGCGCCACAATGCATGGCGATACCGCATGGGGTTTCACTGGCTGATGCCGGAGCCCTACCGGAAACATTCTGTACAGTGTGGACCAATCTTCTTGATCGCGGCCAATTGAAGAAAGGCGAAATTGCGCTCATTCAAGGTGGCACCAGCGGCATAGGCTACACCGCCATCCAGATGGCGAAGTTTACCGGTGCCACCGTCCTTTCAACCGCGCGCACCGATGAGAAGTGTGAAGCGGTTCGACGGTTTGGTGCCGATCGAGCCATCAAATACACCGAGGAAGATTTCGAGGAGGTTGCCCGTGAGTTCACCGATGGCTACGGCGTTGATGTCATCCTCGATATTGTTGGCGGACCCTACATTCCAAAAGAACTCAACTTATTGGCCCACGACGGTCGACTTGTGTTTGTAAACTTGCGCGCGGGCAAAGTGGTCGAAGCGGATTTCGGTAATGTGCACGCGAAACATCTCACGGTTACCGGATCACGTCTGCGGCCCCGTTCCATCGAAGAGAAAGGGCAAATTTGTCAGGCGCTCGTCGCCGATATTTGGCCGGGCTTTAAGACAGGCGATTTCAAATTGGAAATCTGCGCACGTTTCCCCTTCTCTGAAGCGCCTAAGGCCCATGCCCTGATGGAATCGAGCGACCACATCGGCAAGATTTTGCTTTTTCCCGACGCCTGACTGGCAACGCTGGAAGCGGCGCCCTCTTGACCGCGCGCGATAACTCGCGATCATAGCGCCAACCAAATTTCGGCATTTCCGGGGAGGACTACGTCATGGAAAATTTCACCAAGAAAATTAGCGAAATCATTGTCGGTACAACGTCGAAGGATTTGACACCGACGTCTATCGAGAAAGCCCGTCAGCTCTTCCTCGACGGTATTGCTGTTGCAGTTGCAGGGTCAATCAAGGAGGAGCCGCCGTCGATCCTTGCAGCCCACATTAAAAGCAAAGGCGCGAAGGAAATTTCCTCGGTCATCGGCTTTGGTTTCAAAACCCATCCGGTAGATGCGGCCTACATTAATGGCGGGTCCATGCATGTACTTGATTATGAGCCCATGTGGAGCCCGGCCAATCATGCCATTTCCACCAACCTGCCGGCCATTCTGTCGCTTTCTGAAACGTTGGATTTCAACGGTCTCGAAGCTGCAACGGCTCTCGTTAAAGGCACTGAGACCCAGGGCTGGATCAGGCAAGGGTCAGGTGACTATGACGCGAAATCCATCAAGAACCATCCGCCGGGCCTCGTTGGCCCCCTTTCCTCCTGTGTCGCAGCTGGTCATGTTCTGGGATTCGACGCCGAGACCCAGCGTCATGCATTTGGTATTGCCGCGTCACGTTGTGGCGCGCTGAACGCCAATGCCGGCACCATGGTGAAGATGACCCATTGCGGCATCGGCGTGTCCATGGGCCTCGATGCGGCCATGCTGGCGTCGAACGGCTTCACCGCCAACCCGGATATATTCGAATGTGAGAAAGGCTATGTGGCGATGTACATGCCTAAATTTGACTATGAAGGCATGTTGAAATTCGGCCCGCCGTTCCGTTTGGTTGATCCGGGCTATTCGATCAAAATGTTCCCGAGCCAGTTCGGCACCCATTTTGTCATTACGGCCGCCCTCGAAGCGCGCAAACAGATCGACGATATTTCCAAGATTAAGGAAATCAATCTCACCACACCGGGTATGGAATACGTCAATCGTCCTGCGCCACACCAAGGATTAGCGGGCAAGTTCAGCTTTCAGTACACCACTTGTGCTGCCCTGCTGGACGGTGAAGTCGTCATCGACACATTTGAAGATGAACGCCGCTTCGCCCCTGATATGGAAGCGATGTTGAAGAAGGTGACCCTGACACAAGATCCAGATCGCCCTGGTCGTTTCGAAGAGGAAGTGGTTGATCTTGAAGTGGTTCTCGAAGACGGTACTAAGATTGTCACCCGTTGTGACGGACCGAAAGGCAGTTGGCATGGTGAACCTTTGGAGCCGGGCGCACATGAAGCGAAAGTCCGGATGTGTCTGGATTGTCGTCTCAACGAAAGAGACAGAGAGCGCATTATCGAGCTGGGCAATAATCTCGAACAGCTGGAAAACAAAGATTTGCGAGAAGTCATGGCCATCGCATCCAAACCAAAGAGCTAACGCAACAGCGGCATGAAATCCGTCGCTTTCTTGCATACGGCTGACGCACATATTGCAACTTTCGACAAACTATTCGAAAGTGCTGCTCTGGATATCGTACGCACCCATGCCGCCCATCCGGAGTGGCTGTCGGAAGCGCAAAAGTCTGGATTAAGCGAAGATTTGCGCGCGCGCGTCACAGCACTGTTGATCGACCAAGCGCGTTGCTCCGATGCGGTGCTTTGCACCTGTTCCACCATCGGCCCCATTGCCGATCAGGTAGCGGCGACGCACAAGAATGTTTTTCGCATTGATCGTCCCTTGATGGAGAGAGCCAGCCAACATAACGGCAGTATCCTGGTTGCGATTTGTGTCGAGAGCACGCTGAAACCCACCATCGACCTGCTCACCGATGTCTTTGAAGGCAACGGTAAGGTTCTCGACTATAAAATTGTGCGCTGTGACGCGGCTTGGCCGCATTTTTGGGCCGGCGAAATGGAGGCCTTTGGAACCAAAATTGCGTCTGCGATCAAACAAGCGTGCGAGGCTTCAAGTAAGCTCGGCTGTGTAGTTTTAGCGCAGGCCTCAATGGCCGCCGCCCAGCCTTATTTAGCTGATCTAGAGATACCGGTTTATGCGTCGCCCAGCGCCGCCCTCGACACCATTCTTCAGTCTATTAATACGGATAAATCATGAAAAATCTCACCAAAAAACTTGCCGAAAAAATCGTTTCAATCACGTCCGAAGACATCTCGTCCGCGGCCATAGAAAAAGCGCGTCAGTTGTTGCTCGATGGTATTGCCGTCGCGGTCGCCGGCACTATTCAAGAAGAACCACCGTCGATCTTGGCGGCCCACATACAAGAACAAGAAGCAAAACCGGTATCTTCCGTGATTGGCTTTGGATTCAAGACGACACCGGTAAACGCGGCCTACGTGAACGGGTCTTCAATGCATGTGCTTGATTATGAGCCCATGTGGAGCCCGGCCAATCACGCATTGTCGACCAACTTACCAGCGGTTCTGGCGTTGGTTGAAACGACGGAGGTCAATGGCAAGGAAGCGCTGACGGCTTTGGTCAAAGGCATTGAGTTGCAGGGGTGGATACGCCATGCCTCGCGCGAAAACGATCCTGCAGTGCTGAGACTCCATCCGCCCGGGGTCACGGGGCCCCTCTCCTCTGCCGTGGCTGCTGGGCACATTTTGGGGCTGGATGCGAATACACTTCGTCATGCCATCGGTATTGCGGTGTCGCGTACCGGCAGCGCGCTTGCCAATGTGGGGACGATGGTGAAGATGACCCATTGCGGCATGGGCACCGCTATGGGGTTGGACGCCGCCCTCCTCGCCCAGCGTGGTTTTACGGCCAATCCGGACGCCATCGAAACGCCGCGCGGCTTCGTCGACATTTTCTTCAAGAAGGAATTTCACGGTGAAGAGTTATTAAACTTCGGCCCGCCATTTCGTGTCGTCGAGCCAAGCTATGCGTTGAAGATGTTCCCAAGCCAGTACGCTACTCATTACGCAATTACGGCCGGCATCACGTTGCATCCCCAAATAGGTGATCCGAGCAAAATCAAAGAGATCAATTTCACCTGCCCGGACATGGCCTATATCGACCGCCCGGAACCGGTGAACGGTCTGGCGGGCAAATTCAGTTGGCAATATGCAGTCTCCTCGTCGCTTTTAGACGGCAAGGTGGATATGGCCACATTCGAGGATGAACGCCGGTTTGCCGCTGATATGGAGGCGACCCTGAAAAAGGTCAATCTCAACATGACCGACACCATTAAGGGAGATTTCCTCGCCACTTATGTGGAGCTGGAAGTGGTTATGGAAGACGGCACCCGCCACCAAACACGCTGTGATGGCCCCCGTGGCAGTTGGAACGGCGGTCCGGTCAGCCTGGAGGAACATCTCATAAAGGTTCGTAGTTGCTTGAGGACGGGGCTAAACGAGGCCGAATCCGAACGCATTATTGAATTGGCAAGCCGCTTCGAAAGTCTACAGAACAAAGACTTACGTGAACTTATGTCCATAGCCGCGATGCCAAAAAGTTGATCGATTGACTGTACGGGAACTGCCTGCAATTGCTTGACTTCCTTGGGCACCGGGCTACCGTTCTTACGTGGTGAAAGATTACGGACGAAACGGTGACGGACGGGCCCTATGAAAACAACTTCATTCTTGATTGCGTTAATTCTGGCTGTAGCGATACAAGCCGTGCCTGTAAGTGCGGCGTCAAAAGTCGGCACAGTTGATCGAATTCAGGGCAGTGCGGCTGTGGTTATCGGCAATGAGCGCCGCGCCTTGCAGCAAGGGAGCCCCATTCATGAAAACGATGTTGTCACGACCGGCGCAGGCGGGCGCCTGAAACTACGCTTCATCGATGAATCGACGGTTATTTTGGGTGAAAAAGCGAAATTGCGGCTCGATAATTTGATTTTCGATACAGCGACCCAAGACGGCAAGCAGGCCTTTAAGATTTGGGGTGCCTTTCGTTTCACGTCGGGATTAATTGCCAAAAAAGATTCAACAAAAGTCACTCTCTCGATGCCAGTTGCTACCATTGGTATCCGCGGCACCGATCTTATTGCGGGTCTTTATGCGAGTGGTATGCCGCCGGGGCAAAAACATTACGGCGTCATGCTGGTCTCCGGAGCCATCTCAGTGGGCAATGATAAGGGCAGCGTTATCCTTGATGAGCCCGGTGAAGGCACCTTCCTGCCGGAAAAGGGCGATAAAGCCCCTGTTCCCCCGATCATTTGGCCGAATAATGCCATGACCGAGGCCTTTGGATCGGTGACCTTTAAATAGATGTACCGCTGCCCGATAGTCAGCCCTGCCCCTTTCTGATAGATTTAAGCTCATATTCCGAAATATATGTGCAGGAGAATTCGCTATGGCGGTTCAAACAGCTGAAATAGACGCGGATGTCGTTCCCCAAACCATCGAGATCAAACCGCTTGCCATGAGTATTGGCGCGGAGATTAGTGGTGTGGATCTGTCGAAGCCGCTCTCTAACCAGGAAATCACTGAAATCCGAACCGCATTTCTAAAATGGAAAGTGGTGTTTTTCCGCGATCAACCGTTAGACCATGCCCAACAAGTGGCCTTTAGCCGTCAGTTTGGTGCCTGCACCCCCGCCCACGCGGTCTACGGCCATCAAGACGACGCTTTCCCCGAAGTCTATTCCATTGACCGTGATCGCCGCGACAAGCGCTATAAGGGCGAAGATCTCCGCCTGCCCTGGTCCGGGTGGCATGCAGATGTGACGCCGGCCATAAACCCGCCGGCTGTCTCTATTTTGCGCGGCGATACCATGCCGCCTTTTGGTGGCGACACGCAGTTCACCGATTTGGTTGCGGCCTACAATGCGCTGTCCCCAACGATACAAGAATTTGTCGATGGATTGCGCGGTATCCACCGTTATCAAGGCAATGCAGCGATCAACGTGTCTAAAGAATATCTCGAAACTTTGAACCAAAACCTCATTGTCAGCGAACATCCCTTGGTGCGGGTGCATCCGGAAACCGGGGAACGGGCACTTTATGTAAGCCCGTCCTTCCTGGAATCTATCGTGGGTCTCACGCCAACGGAGAGTAATAGCTTATTGGCGATGCTTAAAACCCATGTCACGCGACCGGAATTCACGGTCCGCTTTAAATGGTCAGACCATGCGCTTGCTATGTGGGACAATCGTCAAGTGCTGCATATGGGGCCGAAAGACATCATCAATTCCGAATACCCCCGCGAAATTCATCGCACCACATTAATGGGCGATATCCCGATTGGACCGGACGGTCGAAAGTCCACCCCACTTGAGGGAGAAGCCATCAAACCTGTCTAATATTTTGCTCGAGGAGTTTCTTTTATGCCTTTGGAAAGTAATGACTCTGATGCCCGTAGCAATATGGAACCAACCAGTTTTGAGGTCGTACCGTTAACGCTCCATATCGGTGCGGAAATCCACGGTGTTAACCTCACCAAACCACTACCCGACCAACAGATTGCAGACATCAAAGCGACGCTCGCCAAATGGAAGGTCGTGTTTTTCCGCGACCAAACACTTGACCATGACCAGCACGTCGCATTCTCACGCCAACTGGGCGACCCCACGCCGGGCCATCCTATTTATGGGGCTCGCGACGGCCATCCGGAAATCTATACGGTGTCGAAAACGCGCATGACCGATCGGTTTGATGGCGAGCCGATCGATCATCCCTGGAATTGGTGGCACACGGACCTCACATGTGCCCAAAACCCGCCTTACGCCTCAATATTGCGCGCCGATGTAGTGCCGCCTTATGGGGGCGATACGCAGTTTACGAACTTATGTGCTGCCTATGAGGCGCTATCGCCGACCATGCAGCGTTTTGTCGAAGGGTTGCGGGGCATACACCATAAAGCGCCGCAAGACGGGGTGAAGGCTAAGGAGATCTACGCCGACAAAAACCAGCAAACGCGCATGGTTGCCGAGCATCCTATCGTGCGGGTGCACCCGGAAACCGGCGAGAAAGCGCTGTTTGTGAGTCCCAACTTTTTGCATGGTATTGTTGGTCTCACGCCAACGGAAACCAAAACCATGCTGGAATTCTTGAAAGCCCATGCAGTACGCCCGGAATTCACCGTCCGGTTCCGTTGGGCGCCGGGCTCAGTGGCCATGTGGGACAATCGCGCCACCTGTCACCTGCCGCCACGCGATATCTATATGCCCGATTGTGATTTTGATCGGTGTTTTTATCGCACGACCTTGATGGGCCCGACGGCCTACGGCGTTGATGGTCAAGAAGCCAAGCAGCTCGAAGGCGAGGCATTGACCGCACTGTAGACGGGCAGAATTCGTCTTATTTCAAGAAGATAGGCGGAATGAGCGGATCAACTAATGTCGGCTTTGAAACATTTACGCCAAACAAGCCGGGGCGCAGGCGGCCCATTGCAGCCATCATTTCAAATGCGGCTGTTTTCGCATCAGCCTCCGCGCCAATCAGATTGATCTGCGCATTGAATATCTCACCTTCCGCATCCAACACATTGATGGTCTCTTCACGGCCCGCATCTCGTAATTTGCGCCGCGCGTCGAAAACTTCTTCGGCGAGAATCACGGCATTCTCCAACAATTTTACCCGCGTGGTTGCCGCTTCATACCGTGCCCACGCAGTGCGGACGCTTTCGTTGGCAAGACGGGCTTCCGACAGAACAATATTCTTCCTCCCGCTGGCATCAAATGTGGCGGCACGAGTTCTTGCTTGCGTCGCAAAGCCATTGAAAAGCGTCCAGGTGCCTTTTACGACGACGGAAAAATCGCGACGTCTACCGTTCACCGCGTCCAAGTTCTTTTTGTGCGCATAGTTTGTAACAATGTCGACCTTGGGACAGTGCTCCGAACGACTAACCTTGATGGTTTGGCGCGCTACCTGGGACACTTTTTGAGCAATCAGTATCTTTGGGTTCTCCGCGCGTGCAGCATTCAACGTATCCTCAAGGTTTTTCGGCATTTCCACTTCGGCTGTCTTGGGCATTTTCATGTCCTTGAAAACCGGTGGATGGCCAAATGCTTCTTCATATGAGGCAAGGGCTTCGTTCAAGAAGCCCTTGAAGGCAACGGTCCGTTCGCGGGCGCGCTGCAAACGTGATTTCGCCAAGAGGACATCGACCTCAATGCCGCCGCCCCGTTTCACAAGCTCGTTTTCAAGGCGCAGCTGTTCCCGGATGGTTTGTTCGCTTTGAAGGCCAAGATTTCCGAATTCCCGCTGCCGAATAACATCGATGTAAGCGCTAATGCCTTTCAGCAATACTCGCTGGCGTTCTGCTTCGAGGGATAGGTCAGCTATTTCTTTACGATATTCGGCACTGCTAAAATTAGCGGATGTTCTGAACCCATCGAACACATTCATCGTAACATCGAGCGCGGCCTGCTCGCGACCAAGTCGCGACGGCTCGCCAGGCGTAATTCGGCGACCGGGACTGTCTATGAATTCATGGCCTTTATCGGCGGTGATACTCGTTTGCGGGTAATAGGCGCCGGCAGCTTCGCGGATGCCTTCATTTGCAGAGCGTAGCGCTTCCTCAGATGCCTTGATGTCTGGGTGCGTAGCTAAAAGCCCGGCAATTTCTTGCTTCAAATCGCCCGCAGAAACGCTCTCCGTACCTAAGGCAAAGAGGCACAGCGTCGCGGCGGTCAGCGAAATGAACGGTACTCTGTTGCTCACAAGGAGCCCCCAGGTTTTTTTATTAGCTTAGTTGGTTGCAGCTTAATATTTATAAGTGAGGCAGTGACCAGCCCCACCTGATTGGTCCGGTTAGAATGTTAGTTCATGGTTGGCCTTTCCT
>Ga0055584_100000510_pt1 | contig 36962 bp, 44 predicted proteins | sample OSDHelmetaG_FD_58716 | JGI IMG/M metagenome (GOLD analysis project Ga0055584, IMG submission 58716) | Pelagic marine sediment microbial communities from the LTER site Helgoland, North Sea, for post-phytoplankton bloom and carbon turnover... | ecosystem: Environmental > Aquatic > Marine >...
AACAACCCGCTGGCATGGGTAGCAACGGCCAGTGACCCCAAGTGTGATAGTAATCGATTTGATAAATTGGTTGTCGGTAAAGGCTACGCTATGGGCTGCGACGGTTACCGGGTCCATGCGTACAAATTGCCGGAAAGCCAAGCGGCCGCGCTGGACGGCAAGTATATTGACGCAAGCGGCAACGTTCTAGCGATTGAAACGTCTAGCAACAAGAGATTACCGGTTGATCAGATATTAAAAATGGCTGTTGAAGCTGAGTACGCTTTAAGCGATACATTTGACGTTTCAAAATGCGTCATTGCCAAAGCAGACCATGGCCCGGTTGAGTTCTTTGACGTTGAACTATTCGGCCAGAAGTGCCGCTTTAATAAAAAAAAGATTGAACAAGCGTTGAACGGCCGGCAATCCGTCAAGGTATGTGCGCCAACCGGTTTTACCGGCCAAGAACCGGCCCGGTTCCTGTTAAGCGATACAGAAACTGCTATAGTTATGCCGGTGCGTTTTGTTCGTTAAACAGGGAATTAAAAAGATGATATTAAATAAAACAGCTAATGGGTACCTATCAATCTCAGAGTTTGTCGGGGAGTCCGACCACTTCTTCACAAGACTGTACATTGATTACACTGAAGCCCAGGCTAAAAACCTATTCAAAAAGGATTTAAAAGATTTTCGTAAGGGATTAAAATAATGATAAATAAAAAAAGTAAAAAACAAAAAGCGATTGAAAATTCAAAAGTACCCAAGGCCGTGCAAACGGCCATTGAGGATTTGTTTGCTAAAGAGTTTCATTTAGGTTTTGACTTTGAAACGGAAATACAAGCCAGTAAATTGAGGCCCGTACCTATTGCGGAGAGTTTAGAAAACGGCAGCGTAATGCCGGTGGCTATTAAGGATAGGCTCGACAAGGGGCCCTACTATTGCCATGACATTTTTCTGGGCCCCCCAGTTACGGTTAAAGGCATAAACTATGCGCCCGCATCGTTCATTGAAGTGAGCCCCAAGGGCGACATGGCAAAATTTACAAAACAGGAGAAAAAAAATGACTAAAAAAAGTAATACAACACACATGGTGACGTTTAGAACGGAGGAGCCAATAGCTAAACTATTTAAAGCCTATTGTAGAGACAAAGGCGTGAGTGTCACGTGGGCTTTATCGATGTTTATGGCAATGGCGGTGTCACACGCTTTTGACGATGCAGTAGACCCTATATTATCGGAAAAGCTAGAGGGGGCTACGTGCTACCAGCAAGAGTTTTTAGTTTTAATTAGGCAATATATGAGCCAGTTGCTGAAGGAGATGAACTAATGGCGCCGAACACAGGAGCGATAACAATATCCACGCTGATAAAGCAGTTAACCCGCCTTCAGAATACACATGGTGACTTATCAATCATGATCGGCGATCATTTTTCAGGCTACAACAAAGTAACCAAAGATAGCCTATCTTTACGGCGATTGAGCGGGGAGAAAGTCAATAGAGTGCACCCGCCATGCTTCACTGGCAGTGGCGATATCTATTTAACGTTAAACCAAACCGTTCTACTGTTTGGCCAGGAGGAGCCGAGCGCAACCAAAGGGAAATACAAACGTAAAAAAAAATAGACTTTACAACCCCCGGCAATTAAGATATAGTTAGGTTAGTTTATAATTAAAAAATCAGGAGAACAGCCAAATGACCCGATTGCAGCCGAGCAAGGCACTATTAAAGATAGCCAGAGTTTTTCATTCCCACGGGCTCGTGACTATGCCATTAAACGGCAAAGCCCCAATTTTAAAAAACTGGACTAAACTAACCTTGCCAGAAGTTTTTGACGAGGGGTACTACACAACAAAATCTGTGGGGTGGGTAATACGCCCACCTTACATGGTTATAGACGTCGATATCCGGCCGGAGCGCAACGGCATGGTGGGGTTAGATCGTTTGGCTGCCGACACAGGTTTTGATTACCTAGAAAATGCAGGCGTGGTAGTCCACACACCATCAGGAGGCTTGCATTTGTATTACAAGACCTTTCAAAGCGATGCGGATTACAAAAAGAATCTAGACGAGCGATACGAGGGGTTGGACTTTTTGAGAGGAAGCCACCAAGTCTTGATACCAAACAGTGAGACCGAAGCCGGTACGTACAAACTAGACGGCGCGCCGAATAAGTTTTCTAACATTGGGGTAATCCCGGAAACGTTACACGATTTATTGGTGCGCCCAGAAGTAGCAGCTGAATGTAGCGGGGACCCGGGGTATTTTACCGACACGAAGACAGATCGGTTGTTATTTCTTGGGTTCGTAAAGCAGTTAGGGGTTGTCTCTGAGGGTGGGCGAAACGAAACCTTGTATAAAATAGCGTGCCGGGGCTATGATCTCGGCATACCGCCCGAGAAAGTCCTTAGTATAGTCATGGATGCTGATTGTTTTTCGCCCCCGCTATCCAAAGAGGAGACAGTTACCACACTGGTATCCGCGCTCGCTACTCGGAAAAACAAAATAGGTTCGCATTCTGTTGAGGAAGCACTGAAAGCTCTTGGCCCCATAGATTCTGGCTGTTCTCAAAGCCAAGGGCTTAATAATGTGCTTCCCCAAGAGAGTGCGGACGCTCAATTTTCTGAGGTGTGCCCGTGGCACGATAAGTTGCACAAAACCAAACAAGGCACAGTAAGCGGTCAAAACTTTTGTGTGCGCAATTGCGCTATTTTCTTAAAAAATATGAAAGAGTTTAAAGGAAAGATTGGGTACAATGAGTGGAGCCGAGAGACGGTATGGCTTGAGCCCTGTAGTTGGCACGGGTTTGACAAGTCCGATTGCGTGCCTAATGGGGTAGCGGTCACTGATGATGACTTGCTATCGATTAAAACGGTATTTAACGATATGGAATTTGACCCGTTAGTTAACCAGATTTACCAAGCCGCGCGAACCGTGGGGTTTGAGCGGAGTTTTCACCCAGTAAAACAATGGTTTAGTGGGTTGCCTAAGTGGGACGGCCAAGAGCGGTTGCATGAATTGTTCCCTAAGCATTGTAATGCGGAAGACACCGCATTTAATCGTGAGGTGGGGGAGCTTTTACTGTGCGCGATTGTTAAACGTATATACGAGCCGGGGTGTAAGTATGATCACATGGTTGTTTTAGTGGGGCCAGAAGCGCAAGGCAAGTCAACGGCCATCAAAGCGTTGTCTGTATTTAACAGTTGGTTCACGGATTCTTTGGGTGATATTAATAAAACCGGAGACGCAATCCAGCAGATTAAAGGCAAGCTGGTGGTTGAAGATTCGGAGCTTAACGCTTTGTTGAGCCGGTCAACTACGGCAGCGAGCGTTAAGGCTTTTATATCTAGGGAGGTTGACCGAGCGCGATTGGCTTACGCGAAGTTAACCGAAGACGTACCCAGACAGTGTGTTTTTATGGGCACCACGAACGAAAGCCAGTTTTTAAATAGCGTTACAGGAAACCGGCGAATTTGGCCAATTGAAGTTTACGATATTGACGTGCCAACGCTTACGGTTGAGATGCCGCAGCTGTATGCCGAAGCGCTATTAGTTTATAAAAAGCGGTATGTTGGTTTAAAAAACGGCCTAGTCTTGCAGTCGCCCGCGGCTATTGAGCAAGCCAAGAAAGCACAAGCTAGCCATATTGAAGTCGATGAACTTGAAAGAGTGGTGCACGAGTGGTTAAATAGTGGTGTGCAAGAAGGGTTTCAGTTAAGTGATGTTTGGGACGGTTTAGGTCGAGACATAATACATTTAAGCATTCGGGAGCAAAAGCGGCTGGAGCGTGCGTTGTTAAAGTTGCAGTATAAACGGAGTGATAAGGGTTTTGTGAGATTTGGAGGTAAAAAATGATCGGCGATATTTATCTAACATTAAACAAATGCGACACATTTGTTTTAGGAAGTGGTTTAAAAAAATATAAAATTTCCACAATCGGCCTGATGAGGGATCATGGGGTGTTTCGCAGTCGAATAAGACCTTTAATATTCGAGACAATGGTCTTCAGTGACGACAAAGACTGGGACTTATACCAAGAAATATACACTTCACTAGAAAAAGCAAAAAAAGGACATGATGAAATTATTTTAAAAATATTGCAAGAGGTAAAAAATGATAAATAAAAATAGTACAAAAAAGGAAGTGTTAGTAGCTGTAAAAGCAGAGGGGTATAATTTGTGTTATGCAAGTGAGGAATTGCGGAAGGATCGTGAGGTGGTGATGGAGGCGGTGAAGCAGGATGGGTATGCTTTGCGGCACGCCAGTGAGGAATTGAGGCGTGATCGTGAGGTGGTGCTGGAAGCTGGGAAAGAGACTGGGGATGCTTTTCGGTATGCAAGTAAGGAATTACGTGGTGATCGCGAGGTTGTTATGGAAGCGGTGAAGCAGAAGGGGTATGCTTTGCAGCACGCCAGTGAGAAATTGAGGCGTGATCGTGAGGTGGTAATGGAAGCGGTGAATCAGTATGGGTATCTGTTGCGGTTTGCTAGTAAGGAATTGCGGAAGGATCGTGAGGTGGTTCTGACAGCTGTGCAGCAGGAGGGCTGGGCGTTGGAGTATGCAAGTAAGGAATTACGTGGTGATCGTGATGTGGTGCTGGAAGCGGTGCATCAGAGTGGGCAGGCTTTGGATTATGCGAGTGCGGAATTGAGGCGTGATCGTGAGGTGGTTCTGACAGCGGTGAAGAAGAATGGGAATGCGTTGCAGTATGCGAGTGAGGCATTGAAGGGTGATCGTGAGGTGGTTCTGACAGCGGTGAGAAAAGATGCCAGGGCGTTGCAGTATGTGAGTGCGGAATTGCGGAAGGATCGCGATGTGGTAATGGAAGCGTTTAAGCAGAATGGGCATGCGTTGCAGCATGCGAATGAGGAATTGAAGGGTGATCGTGATGCGGTAATGGAAGCGGTGAAACAGAAGGGGCTTGCGTTGCGGTTTGCCAGTGATGAATTGAGGCGTGATCGTGAGGTGGTGTTGGAAGCCGTGAAGCGGAATGGGTATGCGCTGGAGTTTGCTAGTGATGAATTGCGTAATGAGCGTGAGGTGGTACTGGTAGCGGTGAATAACGATTGGCATGCTTTAAAGTATGCTAGTGAGGCATTACAGGCTGATCATGAGGTGGTACTGGTAGCGATAAAGAAAAACGGCTGGGCGTTCGAGTATGTTAATGAGAAGTTGCTATTTGAAATGGGGCAGTACTGGCTTGCTTGTATGGAGGTAAAAAATGGGATTAGTTAAAGTGTGTTTATTTACTGTTGTTTTTTGGGTTGGGGTGGTCCGTGCGGTGTGGTGGGTTTTCAAGGGCCCGGACTTTGACAGCAACGATAAGTCGCTGGGTGGATATTGCTATAATATACTCGCCCGTTTGTGTATTGCGGTGCCGACGACGGCAGTTTGTTATTTTGTATTTATATTTATATTTTTTTTATTTACTGAAACCTTGGAGTTGTTATAATGAAAGATCTTACCCGAAACCACAACATTGGGTCCTCGGACTACGCAAAACGAAAAATCCAGCCATGGGATATATGGCTTGAGTACGACTTGAACCCGTTTGACGCCGACATTATTAAACGGGTGTTGCGGCGTAAGCCTGGCGAAGCGCGATTAGACTACGAGAAAATAATACATATTTGCCAGGAGCGTATCCGCCAACTAGACAAGCCGCGATGCGAGGGAGGTAGCTGTGACTTTATCGACTAAACCAACACTAACCTACAACACCATTACGGCTGAGTATGTTTACACGTGTACGCGTGAGGGGAAAGAGATACCGAGCCGGTGTCGATTGAAGTGGTCCAAGCGAGACCAAGCGTGGAAAACTAAAGACTGGGCTATGGCTATGAGGGCGGCTGAGTTAGCGGGTTTAAGCACTCAGATGTTTGAAGACAAACTCATTAAGCCGCCCGCTACCCTAGTCCTACCTGACTTTTTATATGACTATCAGAAGAGTGGGGTGTGCACTATAGTATCCAACCCTAACTTGCTGCTGGCCGATGAACAGGGCCTTGGGAAGACCGTACAAGCTATTGAAGCGCTACGGCATTTACCGGTTCGGCGAATCTTAGTGCTTTGCCCGGCGTCATTAAAATACGTGTGGCAAGATCAAATTGATCTGTGGTCCGATCACTTAATAAGCCAAGTTGTGGCCTCCGGGAAGTCGGACGTTTTAACGACTAACAATGTAGTAGTGAGTAATTACGATTTAGTTTCAAAAAGGTATATCTATGACCAACTAAAAGCGTGGGACCCCGATATGGTGATTTACGATGAAGCTCATTATTTAAAAAACCCGACGTCTAAGCGGGCAAAAGCGTCGTTTCTTTTAGGGGCCAACGCAAAACGGCGCTTGATGCTTACGGGCACACCAATGCTTAATAGACCTATGGAACTGTACAGCATCTTACGATTTCTGAAGCGGGAAACAGTTCAGCCCTATGATAGTTTTAAAAAATATGGGTATAAATTCTGCAACGGCAAGGAAGGACCGTTTGGGTTTGATGTTAAAGGCGCTAGCTGCACTGACGAGCTGAACTATAGACTCAAACGCACGGTGATGCTAAGACGTTTAAAAAAAGATGTATTAACTGAGTTGCCAAAAAAAACAGTGCAGATTATACCTATGCAGCAAACGCCAGAGACGAAAAAGATCATAAAGCAAGAGGGGTTGTTTGACATTAACAAAATTTTAGAGAAACCGGACGCCGTCATAAGCGGCGAGATGGCTACCGTGCGTCGTGAGCTTGGAGAGGCTAAACTGTCCCAAAGCATTAGCCACATTAAAGACCTTATGGCTGGTGGGGTTGAAAAGATTGTTGTCTTCGCTTACCACAAAGCGGTGTGTGAAGGGCTACACCAGGCGTTTGAAGAGGAGGGCGCGGTTTTGGTTTATGGAGGCACCTCCACTATAAACCGAAAAGAACACGTGGACCGTTTCCAAACGGACGATAAAACAAGAGTGTTTGTGGGACAGCTACAGGCTGCCGGAACGGGGCTAACCTTAACTGCGGCCAGTACGGTCGTGTTTGTAGAAAACAGTTGGGTACCCGGAGAGATGGACCAAGCGGTGGACCGCTGCCACCGGATTGGGCAAGACAATAAAGTAACTGCCCAAGTATTGGTTGTGAAGGATAGCATCGACCATGTCATAATGAGGTCAATGTTCTTTAAGAAAAGACGAATACAGGAGGTTTTAAAATGAATGTAATTGACCATAGAAAGAGTAGCCTTACTCAGATTTTAGGCATGGAGCCAGACGAGACTTTAGCCGCGCACTATGGCCCGAGGTTAAGACAACGGTTAGGTTTTGGAAAAGAGCGGGCGTTCCCCAGTTGTTATAATTTTGTTGCTACCTATGGTCATTTTTTAGTCAAGGACGGAAGTAAACTGCCGGGGGCTAGAGTAGAAATCCAACACGAGATATTAAACTTAGCTATAAACGAGAACTGGACGTTGCACTACATTGACGAGTTACTTGACCAAAAAGACAAGGCTTTAGACGACTTAGTAAAACGCGCGGCTAACTCATTTCGGGCGAGCGTACTGTGACGGCTCACTCGCTATTTGGAGCGTCAAGCGCTACAATTTGGACAAACTGTACGGCCCAACCTTGTCTTGCCTCGCAAGCGAAAACGTTTGAAGAAAGCAAACCCTACGCAGACGAGGGAACTAAGGCACATAACCTTGCGGCTGAGATTTTAGCGGGCACAATACCGCTAGAAACACTTTGTAATGTAGACGACGAGATGGGTGCAGCTATAACTATGTATGTGCGGTACGTTCGGCGGCATGTGAAAAAAACGTGTCGGTTGCGCGTGGAGCAACGCATCAGTCTTGATATAGATCGCGAACGTTTTTTTGGGACGGCAGACGCCATTGTTTCCGCTAAAACGTCCATCACTGTTATTGACTTTAAATATGGGAAAGGGATTAGCGTGCAGCCAGAGAACAACCCACAACTGTTGTATTATTTGTTGGGCGCAATCGAGCTAGAGGGCTTGGATATTGTGTGCGGTAAAAAGTTTTATGTAGCTATTGTACAACCGCGCATGGAGAGCGACCCGATACGCAAGGTTCAAGTACCCGCTCGATCGCTGATTGCGTTTCAAGCGTTTCTCGAAGGGCGCTACGAAAAAGTAAAAGAAAACCCAGAGTACAACCAAGGTACCTGGTGCCAGTTTTGTAAAGTCAAAGGCGTTTGCCCAGAGCTTAATCAGCTAAGTAACGCAGTGACGGCAACGGATTCTGACGGCGACGTAACCGAACTCCCACAAGTGGAGCAGCTAACCCCGGCGGATATCGGTACGGTTTTAGAAAAAGCTAAGGCTTTAAAGAGTTGGTTGACAGCAGTGGAAACCTACGGTTATAATCTAGCCTTAGAAGGTTGTGAGATTCCGAGACATAAATTAGTGTTAGGTGGCCGAGCCACCCGAAAATGGATTAATGAGCAAGCGGTCGCTAACGAATTACAAAGCGAATACGGGCTAGATATTTTCGACATTAAACTCAAGTCGCCAGCCAAGATGGAAAAGTTAGTCGATGACAAGGAGGTTGTAGAAAAACATGTGATGGTCCCAGAGAAAAAGCCAGTTTTGGTTTTGGCCACAGATAAAAGAGATGCCTATAGTTTAGGACAAGAGTTAACAAGTTTAGTAGATTAGGAGAATAGACATGACAAAGAAGCAAAGTTACAAAAATAATGTAATCACACCCGTAGGGAGACTATCCTACCCATACTTAGTAGATAAACTAAGTACAACGTTAGATGGGCGCCTGGTTGAGAAGTGGTGCGTGGATGTGTTGTTTGATAAAAACGCAGATTTAAGTGCCCTAAAAACAATTTATAAAGAGTTAGTCGCTGATAAGTTTGGAGCGCAAACAAAGAATGTACGTTCGCCATTTAAAGACGGCGACGACAACCTTAACAAAGAAGGAGAGATCAAACCCGGATACGCAGGGACCATTTACTTATCTTTAGATACTAAGACCCAAGCGCCTGTTTTAAAACACGCAACCGGTGAGCTCATGACGCCAGAGGAAGGAAGAAATGAATTATATGGGGGGTGTTATGGCCGTGCGTTAACTAACGCCGGGACGTATGACCATTTAGGAAACAAGGGCGTTAAGTTTTACTTAGTAGCTGTGCAAAAGCACCGTGATGGAGAGCCCATGGGCGATGGTAAAACTACTACTTCACAAGTTGACCAGCTTATGCAAGCGTTTGACGCTCAAGAAGACACAACAGACAATTCAGACTTGTTGAGCTAGGCTCATGCTATATATCGACTTCGAAACAAGGTCTTATTGCGACCTAACAGCCAGTGGTTCGTGGCGATACGCACAAGACCCAACAACGGAAATCTTGTGCATGGCCTACGCCTTCTCAGATACTGAGCCTAAAATAGTAATAGGCTCAGAGCTGCCAGATATAGTGGCCTTGCATATTGATATGGGCGGGATCGTTGAGGCGCACAATGCTATGTTTGAGCGAGCACTTTGGGAGTCTATAGGCGTAAAGAAATATGGATGGCCAGAGATAAAACCAGAACAATGGAGATGCTCCGCAGCCTTGTGCGCCCGATGGGGCGTACCTAGAGATTTAAAAACGGCGCCAGGTGCGTTAGGCTTAGACCAAAGCAAAGACGCTGAGGGCCGCGCGATCATGTTGCAATTGTGTAAGCCCAGAAAAACAAAAGACGGGTTAGCGTACGTCGAAGATGCCAATAAGTTTGAGCGCCTGTATGAATATTGCCTACAGGATGTACAAACAGAGAAGGCCATTAGTAAATGTTTTCAGCAGGATTTTGCGTTTGAGCAACAAGTGTGGGCACTGGACCAAAGAATTAACTACAGAGGAGTACCCATCGACCGAACCGCAGTAGAGAATGCGTTAGAGCTTTTAGCGCTATACACGGACGAGCTCGATAAGGAAGCTAGAAAAATAACCGGTGGGTTAGCTATCAGCCAACGCGACAAGATACTAGCATGGGCGAGCGACAAGGGCGTGAGTTTACCTTCTCTCACTAAAGAAGCAGTAGCTGATTGCTTAACTTGGGTGCAAGACAAAGAGGTAAAAAGGATTCTTGAGATTCGGGCGCAGTACAAAACTTCTACGGCTAAGTACGAGCGGTTACAATCTAGCATGTCAGAAGGTGACCGTATCCGGGACGCCTTTGTTTACTACGGAGCCCTAACCGGTAGGTGGTCCGGGCGCTTGGCTCAATTCCAAAATCTACCTAAAGGCTCAGTGGGGGCTAAAGATATAGACGCTGTTGTGGATTCTGTTGTAAAAAAAGATGTTGACGCTATAAACGCCCATAAGACACCCCCGATGGAGCAATTATCTAGTTGCCTTAGGGGTATGGTAGCCGCCGGCCCCAAGACGTCCCTGTATGTGGCGGATTTTGCCGCTATTGAAGCCAGGGCCATAGCTTGGTTAGCAAATTGCGATTTAGCGTTAAATCAGTTTAAAAAAGGAGAAGACTTATATGTTACAATGGCCGCCAAGATATATAAAATTAATGCGGGGGAAGTTACCAAAGACCAACGCCAGCTGGGTAAAGCGGCTGTGTTGGGTGCTGGTTATGGGATGGGGCATAAAACATTCTATAAGACTTGCGCGTCGTGGGGGATGCAGGTATCAGAACAATTAGCAAAGTCGGCAATCACTACGTACCGTTCGGTGTATTGCGAGATAAGAGACTTGTGGCGCTACACCGAGTTAGCCGCTACTAACGCTATTAGGTATGGATTGCCAGTTAACGCCGGGCTTGTAACTTGGTTCACCCACAACGGCAATCTACATTGTAAGCTACCGAGTGGTAGGAGCTTGACGTACCGCAACGCAAAGCTACGGGCAGTAGAGACGTTGTGGGGCGGGGAAGGTTACGAGATTACTTATATGGGCTCGAAAGAGAAGGGGGCTAAGTGGGTGCCTATATCCACCTACGGGGGTAAGTTGGTAGAAAACATAACGCAAGCGATTGCGCGCGATTTATTAGCTGAGTCGATGTTGCGGTTAGAGGCTGCCGGGTACGATATAGTCATGCACATACACGACGAGGTGGTGTGTGAGGTGCCCGACAATGCTAATAAATCCTTGGGGGAGTATGAGCTAATTATGTCGCAAATACCGGCGTGGGCCGAAGGTATGCCGATATCAGTAGAGGGTTGGGTCGGGAAGAGATTTAAAAAATAGGAGAGTAGGAATGACTATATTTTATGACAAGGAAAAAACACGACGAGTAAGAGATTTAAGAGTTACGGAAGACGGACAAGTTCTTATCCATAGCAGTGAAAAATGGCAGGAATTTTTTGTTTTTGGCGGGTCAAGGATTCTAATGACCGAGCCGGCCTGTGTTTATGCGAGTGGTAGTTCAAGGGTTTATGTGAAAAACAGTGCAAAAGTGTATGGCCACGATCAATCAACTGTTTTTCAGCGCGGTAACTCAGAGATTTACGAAGGCGAGCCATACCTTCACACCGGCCATCCCAGATGGGGTAGGGAATTTGATAAAGAATTTATGGGAAAGCACTGGAACCTGCCGCTCGTTTGGCTATTCGATAATTCGGATTTTCTCACTTACGGGCTTACATCAGCATTTTTACGAAACTTCTCAAGAATTTATCTTTATTCCGATGCGGCGGTTTGGAGGGATGACCCTGATTTACCGTTATCAGTAAAGTTGGGTCGGTAAGAGATTTAAAAAATAGGAGAGTAAAGATATGGATTTTGAGTATTTTATTTTAGTGGCTTTTATGTTTGTATTTGCATTGCCTTTTAATCTTTCGGTCGTTATGTTTTTTCTTAGGGCTAGAGCTAACGGTGATTTTGCCAGCTATTTGGTCGTCTTTTGTTATGCTCTTTTTATAGTTGTGTTTGATGTTATCTTAGTTTCTATGCTGGTCGAACACACAAAAACGTACATACCGTCCTAAACGCTTTAAAAAATAGACAAGGTGTGTTATACTACTAGTATGTGTTCGGGCTTTATTCGTGGCCTTATCAACATCTGTTAAGCGCCGTCGCTTTATAGAAACCTGCCGAATACATACTTGCGGCCCAATACCAGGAATTACTTTTACTAAACCTTTACTCCTTTGATTGGGCCTTTAATAAAACATGATAAATAAACAATCAGTTATAGCATTAGATTTAGGGACAACCTGCGGGTGGGCGCTTAAGCACAACAATCGGACGTATTCGGGTGTATTTAAATTAGCCCCTACGCGGTTTGATTCGTATGATCAGCGCTTCATAACGTTTCGTAAAAACCTACAGGAGCTTTTAGCTAAGCGTTTCAAAGACGTGGATTTAAATACGGTTCAAGTTTTTTATGAAGAGGTCCGCCAATCGCAAGCCCCGGACGCGGCCCACATGTACGGCGGATATAAAACAGTGCTTACTAGCTTTTGCCTTGACCGTAAGCTGTCCTATAAGGGCGTGGGGGTTACTACAATTAAAAAATTTATAACAGGCACGGGAAGCGCGGGCAAGGATAAAGTCATTGCAAGTGTTCGCAAGCTCGGCCATTATCCCGAAGATGATAACGAAGCCGACGCACTAGCGCTATTATATTATGGGCTCGCTTACCTACCCGAAAACGTGGTATAATAAAGGCATGATAAAAAGCCCAAAACTAAACAACACCAAACCGGGAATAGCTAAGTACACTCGTTTAAACCCCACCCGATTTCCTAAACGCCAAGGGCAGCAGGCTAGCTCAAGCGTAAATTTTCTAGCAACAATACCTAAAATCCCTTTTGCCCCCGATTTTCAGACGATAAATATACCAAAAGCGTCGCAAGTCCCAATGCCCCAAAAGCTGTTAAGCGAATTACAAATTCGGCGGGTGTTCGGTGAGCGGCCGATGTATATCTGTTGTGCAAACTACCCCAATTAAAGCCTCGAGTTTAGCACCTCATAAAAATTAAATTTCGTTGCGGATCGGTAGGCGTTTTTTATCGTTTCCGAAAACAACTGGCCTTTCGTTAAAAAATAGTCAAGGTTAAAGGCTCGGGACAAAACGGGGCCTTTAACCGAACTACCCTCGTGGGGTTCAAGCAATACGTATTTGTCTGATTGGTTGGTAAAAAAACCCAACGTATCTAGCGGCCCTCGCGCTATAGTAAAAACTGTTTGAGCGCCTTCTTCGCCGAGTACTTTACTTAGCCCCGGGGTGGGGGGATCAACCGTTAGTAGCGCGGGGGCTTCGTCTTCTTTTCTTGCCAGCTCTTTGATAAAGAAAAAAGGCGCAATTGGCTCGGAAATAAAGGGGCCATGTAAGCAATCCAAATGTCGTGTTTCTAAGGCGATTATAGGTAAAGACTCTGTCTGCGTTTCTTGATCTTTGCTTTTAGGTTTTCTACCTAATGTAGCCGGTTCCCCTTTAAATGTAATATTTAACTTTAAAGATATTTCCATAGTAGGGGGGTTTTATTGTTTAGTAAATAGTTAACCTAAACCCAGCGGGGTACTGCTCCAAAATACTACGCAAGGCTTTTCGGGAATCGGCAACCGCCAGCTGTTTCGGACACCCCATAATCTGCCACGACTCCCCAACTAAAATACAACCTTGGCTATGCTCCACATAGTTACCCGCGTGGATAAGGACGTTGGATCGCCCCGGAACCTCAGTTACATGAAAGGCGTGCGGGTGCTTATCGCTTGTATAAGGTATCAGAGTGTACGTGCCTGGTACAATACAAGACACGTTGGGTAGATTATTACGCCACGGAAGCTCTAACGTTTTACAAACTTCTTGGCCTTCGGCAGTAGCTAACGTTCCGAGTACCCCCCTGTCGCTATTTATCTCGCGATTAAGAGTTAATGATGCCGTCATTTTTTGCTTTATCAAAATTACATGCGATAATATTTATTAGTCGCATAAACAGTTTTAGGTTGTTATCTTTAACCGCTGATGATATCGTGGAGGCTATGGCTGCCCCGCCCGTAAGGGCTAACGCAACCCCTTGGGGATCGCTTAGGTATTTTACACTAAACCCCAACGATCCCGCGCCGGATGCGGCCAGTAAAACTTTATATAATGTTTTTAAAAATGTAGTCATTTTTTTTCTCCTGTTTATTTATAAAATAAAGCGCTTACTAGCGCTGCAATAACGCTGAATAAGCCTGTAATAAAAAGCGCATTAATACGCATCATTATGGTTTTTACGTTTTTTCGGTGCTCGTCTAAAACCTGGCTCTTGTGTGACAATTCACTTAGCATCTCAGCTACCCGAACCTCAACGGTTCGAAGCCTTTCGGATAGTTTATCCAGCATTTGTTTATCGTACGAGTCCACACATCCTACATTGTTTCATTTGCGTAGCTGTAACGTCAATAGGTAAGCGGGTGTTTTTGTGCCACAAAACTACGCCTCCTCTTTCATTTCTTCGCGCAGGTTTGTTAATAACTCTACTAACGCGTCCATTTCCCCTACGGACGCCGTAGTTTCAAACTGAGAACAAGTAGTTAACTCTTCAATCGCCTGTTTTAATTCCTGTTTGTTTTGCTTAATTTCTGCTTTTTGGCTTTTGGTAAGAGTCGCGCGTTCCGACTCGTGTTTTGCGGCCAGGGTGTTATAAAGCTCTACCTGAGCTAAGTATAAATTGTATTTGTTTACTAGCTCCGAATTGTTTTTTATTTTTTCTAACGTCATGTTTTCTCCTTTTGTGTTTGGTTTTTCACTTTATATTCTACTCCGTATGTGTTAAAGTCTTTCATCGCCACTTCGTCTTTGCGGTCGCCAAAGATTAAAATGTTATAAGTTCCCTTTTGTTCAGTTACGATTTTTACCTGTTTATTGTCGGGCTCGACTTCCCCCCAAGCCCTTCCAAAATGCTTTACCGGATTTACCCAAACTAAACTATCTTTATTAAGGTATTGGTAATAATCTGGTAAATCAATATAATTATCCCCTGCCACACATTCTATTTGGTACTTATATATATTACCTCCAGCACTTGGTGTTTCCACGAAATAATGACGCAATCGGTGCGTGTCTTTTTTGGCCGGATCGGGATGTTCAATGTCAAATGACCCAGAACCTTTAGATACTGATCCTGTTACACTCAAATTTCCATAGATATAAGCGGTTTTATTGCCATAGCCCTGATTGTCAAAACGCATAACATTACTATCATTGTTCCAACCTTGCGCCACATGAATATCTAGTCTACCGTGAACAGTATTATAATTAGCAGTATTATTATAAGCATATTGCGTATAAGTCAGCATTGGATGATCGCCATTTCTAAATCCAACTCGTCTGATTTGTACATTAGCAAGCGTGACTCCCTCAAGTTGAGATTGACTAGAGGCATCAATATATCTATTTGTGTTATTGTTATCTACAAACCTATTCCCTCGAATATCATTAGCGGTATAAATAACTTTATTATTATAAGCTCTAATATATGTGGTGTCTTGCATAAACCAACCACCGCCGTAGTTTTGCCAATATATGCCATTGTTTCCATTAACTCTAAACCAATCGCCGGTCATAAGAAGACCATTGCTTGCTTGGACTTGTCCTGAATCCGTAACTAGCAACCCAGCATTTGCGGCATCATTATATAGCTTTAACCCATTCCCATCCCGCGCTCTAATTTCAGAACTAGCAATATACTTGCCTGAGTTTTGTGACCAGTCGTTTTTTACGTTGATGTTTTGAACCGCGGATAAACCAACATTGCCTTTCGTAATGTTCAGCGCTGTTTTTAATGATGCAATTGTTATATCTTCTACATCACCTGTGCCGGAGGATACCCTACCCTTGACCACTCCAGTAGCCACGTCGGCCATCTTGGAGTTATCGACTGCGCCGTTGGCAATTGTTAAAGCCGTTGAACCGGTAACATCCCCTGTGTGATCGGCATTAGTGATTTTTAAGTTATTCAGAGCTACATTAAATAAAACTGCATTTAAATCTATGGCTTGATTTAACGTGATATTATTTACTTTTGCTTTTTGAACGTCATTAAAGGCATTTGTATTTGCGTTATTCTCATATCCCGTTTTTATTTCTGCATCCGTCATGCTTGAAATCTGGCCAGCGGCGAGCTCGTCTAAAGCCGCCTTTACATCACTTCCGGTTAGGGAGGAGTCCGCGTTATTATATATTACCTTGTTGGCTTCTATGCCATTCGCTAGAACCCAAGCGGTGCCCGCCCACCGGTATAATCCTTTTACTTTTCGGTTTATGCCTATAACGCCCGTGGTGGTAGCTACCACAAACAGATCGCCCAAAACCCCCGAGGTGGGTAACTCCGCAAAGGTGTTTACTTGGCCTTTGATTAAAGACACTGGGCCAACTAATACGTTTTGTAACATTAAGCCCCCTCCGATATTCTTACGCTTAACTTAATACTATTAGATACGTTAGCGACTATGTCTATTGATACCGCAACCAAGGGGGCGTTAGTAGCCTGCACCCAAACATTGCCTGTTACGCTTGACAAAATATTTACCGCTAGTGTGTCTCTTACCGGCGGGTCGGTCAAAACAACGACGGCTTGCAAATTTATGTTATCAGAACTAGAACCCCCTTCAACCCTTATGGTTGCGCGCGCGTTGCCTTGAAGGTAAATCAATTCTTGAGGCCCTGTCTCTGTTGTGTAAAATTGGTGTATATCTCTTGAGTAATGAGCCATACTACCCCCAGTGCTTATCGTCGCAGCAATTAAAGGTTTCTAACTGCTTAATGGTATATCTCGCTATTTTCAACTCTAACGCATTAGATTTAATACGTATGCTTTCAATGAAAGACACCATAGCGCTATAGGCATCTTGCTCAAACGATTGATCATAAATCAAATTCAGCTGCTTCGTGATTGGGTAATCGGCAGTGATTCTTCGATAAGCCTCTTTCTTAATACATGCAACCTGAGTCTCTCGAATCGCCGAAATAAAAAATTGTTTTTCAAGATCAACCGAAAAATCAGTAATTGGGTTCAGTGCATACAGCTCTTGCTTCAACTCGTCTGTCAACTCTAACAGCTCGACAGCGTCGTCACCTCCAATATCTTGACTAGCTGAAACAACGTATTGGTTTTGTATATAAAAATAAGTCTTTTCCCCAGTCGTTGCTGGCTCAATAATGTTTTGTAAATTAAGTATTTTGTAAGCGTACATAGTTATCTGATCTCCTAGCTAAAATAAAAGGGTTGCATGGTTGACCTGCTTCGATTAGCTCCCTCTCGATAAGTTGGCAACTGGTAAGCACCCCCATAGCCCGATTGATAATACACCCCTTCTTCAGTTAACACCCCTAAAGATGCTTCTGAGCCTCGGCCTATCGAACACAGTTTAACAGGTTTGTGCTTCATAAAGCCAAGAACTGGCTGCAAGCTGGTATTGATTGCATTATTGGTGCCAATACCATAGTTTCCGTAAAGATTATAGCCACACGCTTGAATGTAGCCATCGTCATACAAGATCACCGTAGAGGTGACACTACCTGACCCTAAAGCTTTTAACTGTGTGATAGTACGGCCAGATCGCAAACTATTCGGAATTGTTTGGTGAGTTGTTTTTTGCGTAGTCGTCCCATCCCCTAATTGACCGTACCCATTATACCCACTAGCAACGATGCTGTGATCGTCTTTAATGACGTACGAAATTTCATAGACTCCATAAGCCATCAATATGTCTTGATTATCTGTTCCTAACCCACTTAGATGCTGCGGAGTAGTGTATTGAGTAGTGTTCCCCGTTCCTAACCCCCCACTTCCGTTATACCCCCAAGTATAAACAGCACCGGTTGATAATAAACACATGGACGTTCCGTATTCAGCAGTTAAACCAATGCTCCATCCATGTGCCCCCGAAAACTTAGAAACCGCCACACCCCCAAACGCATTGACTAATTGAGGCGTTGATTGACTTGTTGTACTTCCAATTCCTAACTGGCCACGGGCATTATAGCCCCACGTATATAAATTTCCTGACGTATCAATTCCGGCTGAAAACCCCCCAGATACCCCCATGGCGTAAATCTTAACCCAATCGCTTTTTGACAACAACTGCGGGGTGGATTGATTGGTAGTATTTCCTATGCCGAGCTGACCTGACCCGTTAAACCCACAAGCATACAAACTGCCGTCGTCGGCTAAAAATAAGGTGTGGTACCTACCAATATTATAATACGCCTTAGACAACTGAATATCAACTATATTTACGCCATTTAAAGCAGCCACTTTTGTTGGCACTAAAACGTTGGATGTATTGCCCACGCCTAGCTCGCCATAAGCATTGCGCCCCCACACCCATACCTCGCCATTATCCATAAGCACGATATTGTCCGCGCCCTGGCGTTCCCATTTAATCGGCGTTCCGGTTGTGTTTGCTGGAAACGCTGGCTGAATCATAAATGTAGAATCGTGAAGCTGAGTGCCTGCGCCAAGCGAACCATAAGTTCCCTGACCCCAGCATCGCAATGTTCCATCATCTAAAAGAACACCGCCAGATCGGTACCCACCATCATGAGCTGCACCATCGGTATTTGGCAGGTCAATCACTCGCCGTTGTGGGTTTTGCTCCCAACCAACCACTGAGCTTGCTCCAACGCCCAGCATGTCGTATTGATTACCAACCGGTAATCGAGTTGCCGAGGATCCGTTGTTGTATAATAAATCCCCCTTAGCGCTTAATGCGGCGGTAGATAGTGCGCCTAACGTGAGTAACGCCGTTGCAGCGTCCGCATCGTCTAAAAGCGTTTTTGCAAACGCACTAACCCCCAACGTAGTTAAAGCTGTAGCAGCATCGGCATCGTCAATAAGTGCTTGCCCAAATTCTGATACTGCGTAATCGCCTATCGAAGCTCCGGGGCCAGCCTCTGGCACCCCCGTTTCATTATTGAAAAACATGTATTTGCCTTTTCGCGCATCAAGCGAAGGTAGCTCAATCGGGGAGGCCCCCGTATCAGATGGCGACTGGCGAATTGTCCGCTCGCCATCTCTTTGAACTTGCTGTATAAGCGCAATAATTTTATTGAATTCCAAATTCATAGCAGCCGCTCGGAATCCCCCCGACGTTGCAAAACCAGTGGTTCGCTCCGCCGGTATATCTCGATACAACGTGACGTTGTCGTTTAACGCTAAGCCGGAGTTAAATACTACTTTACCCCCAGATAACCCATCCGCCAAGTCCGTCCCTGTTACGGCAGCCCCGTTAGACTTTTTAAGTTGGTAGTCCGTAACCTCTATTTTTAAAACATCATTTAAAAACACTTGAATATCGGACGTTTCATAAATTACATAAGTAAATACAAAGTCTGTTTGACTTGCGGTTGCTATATATTGGTGGATCGGTGTGATATCGTTTACGGGTACATTAGCCATTTCTTTCTCCTATATTGTGTTATTGTTCAGCTTGTGGGGCAAACCTAGTGACCGGTGCCTTTTTTCCTTCTGTGAAATATTCTTTTTTATCGGCAAAAGCTCGCCCTGTAATCTCTGGGTACTCTAACAGTAGCCTCTCTTGTGCCAGCTTCAGATCGTCTTGATACAAGCTCCTCAAGGCTCCCCCGCGAGTAGCCTTTACCGGGCCTATCTTTTCTAGCTCTTTGGCTGGAATGGCTGGCATCGACAAGTATATGTCTGATTTAGAAAAGGCTAACAGCTTATCATACGTTTTCAATTGGCCCATGAACTCTAACAAGCGGTTATATTCCTCTGGCTTTAACCGAGTTGTCCCAACGTCTGTTGATATCCGTCTGCTGGGCTTACTAATAATCGTTCCGTTGTTTAACTCCTCAATGGCTAATTTATCGTTAGCGCCGTATTGCGTCAAAGATAACGGCAAAATATTGCCTGCTGCCGTTGAGCGCCGAGGAATAGGCCGCCCAAATTTATCAAGTTTATCCTCGCCTACATTTAACCTTGCTAACACGCTTTGCCAAACAGTATCTGTTTGTTTCTTGTTATCCTCAAAAAACCGCGTCGACCAAGCTACCGCCCCCGGGACAGTCAAGCCAGTAACTAAGCTCTTACCAACGCGCTTTAAACCATACTCGTCTTGTTCCGTCACTATGTTAAACAGATCCCCAAGCTGGCCCGTAAAGTTTGAACTCATAATCTGATCCGCCGTACCAAGAAGGGCAGCTGATAGATAGTTAGTAATGTCTTCGGCAATGCTGTCTTCGATAGTGTCGCCGTCCATGTAGTGAAACAACTCCACCACATTTGCTGCGCGAATGAACGGCGCGCTTAAAGGGCTGAAATCATTTAACCCTATAACAGTATTGCCAACCCGCATAGAGTTTTCAAACATTCCCGCATTGTTCAAGGTGTTGCGCTGCCCTGGATCTTTTATAACGGACCCGCGAACTAAGCCCTCATGCGCCAGCTTAAAGGCCAAAACATGAACTCCAGTAGCTACAGCCATGCGACCAATCGCTAAATCCTTCTCACGCCCCGATCCGCCGCGTAACGCCTTTTGAGTTAGTGAATCGCCCCGAATATTTAACAAACTTAAAGGCGACTTCGATACTTCGTATTTCGTCAAGTTGTACGTAGTCTTTACGAACGGGAACAGGAAATCCCCCCCAGGGATATTTCGCACTAATGACTCGGCCGCTTTCCCGACACCAGTTAAATCTTCGGTTAGGCTTACGCGCTTAGCTTCCCCTCGGGCTTGTCGGCCTGCGGCCATCTGTTGGGCTAATGTTTTATTCTGTAACGAACTTAACTTTTTAGTATCTAAAAACTTTTGTAAATCTTCTTGCTCCCAAATATCAGTGGTTAGCTCTTTCACCCGATTGTTAAAAGCTGCCCCCTCTAACCCCTCGTTAGTAGCTCGTGATATTGCGCGCGCTTGAAGCTCTGCACGAAACACAATCGCTTGGCCAACGTGATCTTTGTTTCTATAAAACCCAAGTACAGGCTCCATAGCGGAGGTGGCGTAGTCGAGTCCGCGTAAAACAACGTTATCTGGCCTGCCCGCTAACTCAGCGATTTTAAGATCAGTTTCTTGAACGTTTAATTTTGTACTCGAATCTAACCGAACCGATTTTGCTTTTTCCGCCATGTTGTCGAAAAATGAGCCCACGCCCGTTTTTACCCCTTTAACGACACCCTCTGCCTTTGCGACGTCTGCGCCTTTTTTGGCATTTAACTTAGCTATTTTACCCGTTCCAATAACCACTTGTTTCCAGTAATGAGCGTACCCTTCCGCCAACGCTTTAGCTTCAGTAAATGTAATATCGGTAGGGGCCGTCGCTTGACTAAACACACCTTTGCGGTATGCCCCATCCACAAAACCCGCCCAGCCTTTTTTTTCTATAACGGTTCCCGCCGCTTTAGCGCCACGCCGAGCCGAACCTACTGTGGCCGCCGAAAAACGATCGGCAACCTCCCAAGTATGCCTATATAGATCGGAGCTAACGTCACGGGCCAACGATACTGGCGACGACAACAAAAAACTTTTAAATCGGCGGGCTATTAAATCATTTATGTTTTTAACGTTTTTAAGCCGTTGTTTACTAGTGCCCGCCATAAAACCAGCAACGTCACCGTCCAGCTCGTGTAGTTTAATAATCGCTTTAGCCAACGTTAGCTCATCGTCTACACTAATTGACCCGTCCGCAACACCGTCTTGCAACGCGTTAAAGAACTGGACACTGGGCTTATTTGCTCGAATTTGCATAGCTCGGGCGTGTTCTCCCGCGGTATCTTGCGCCGCCCGCGCAATCTGGGAGTAATCGTCCGCTAACTCTCTTACTGCTCGGGCCGCTTTAATATCCCCGGCGTCAACGAGCGGCGATAAAGACAAAAACGGTTGCGCTAATTTTTCGTGCTGAACATCTTGAACAACCATAACCGCCGCCGAATGTTCATCGACTTTTAATTTTTTTACAGCTTTATACGCATCTCGCGACCGTAAGTCTTCCACCGTTATGCCAAGGGCTTTCGAAGCGTTAATTAACTCTTTTTGCGTCCTCTTTTCTTTTGCGGGCTCGGTAATAGCCTCTTTTAGCTTATTACCTAAAGAAGGTAACTGCGCCTCCCCCTGCATTATTTGTTTAACGCGCTTCATGTCTGCTTGCGCCGGTTTGACAGTTTTTTCAACTACCGTGCGTGCTTTCTGTATTCTGTGCATGTCGCGCATTGCTCTTACGCCTTTGAGTAAAAAGTCGCCAGCAAGGCCGACACCAGCGCCTTCAATGGCGTTCAAGAATCTTGTTTCAAACGGCGAATCCTCAGCGTCTTCTTTTAAGTACGCCGGAAGTTTTTTAGCAAGCTCGGGATCTAGCGCTTTGACTAACCCCTCAGTTAAGCCCATTCGCTCTTCAAAAGAGATAAACTCAGCTACCGCGCCTTGAGCCGCGGCCTTAGCTATTTTAGGGGCCTTTCCTGCAACGTTAGCTATTTTAGGGATCCTCTTAGTAAGCATAAAACCGGCAGCAAACTGCGTAATAGATTCAACTACCTCGCCCGCCGCTGTTTCTGTTTTGGGGGTAAGGCCCTTAACGCTGAACTTGTCTCGCATCAGATCGAAAACATCTTGCTTAATCTCATCCCCCGTCGACGCTTCTACTAAGTCAATCGATAAGTTTTTCATAGACTCAACTGTATTTAACACGCCCGCGACCGCCCCCTTTGGCAAGTCCATAACCCGCGCAACTGCTTCCGGGTCTGACATAAACGAAGGCACTCCGCTTATTTCTTGCCTTTGCTCTGCTTGTTGTTTCCGACGCAACCGCTCTTGGATCTGGTCCCGTTTAGCTACGCGAGCTGCTCGCGCCTCTGCCCCACTCGTAGTGTTCTCTAAACTCGTTGCAATAGCCTCTTGGCTATCAAGATCCTGCTGTTCTTCCTGCCTACTTATCTGCACTGTTTAGCTCCTCTAATAATGACTCGTATTCCGTTTCCGATATATCCCCACTGTCAAAAGCCTCATTTAATCCCTCTACGGTTTTATACGTTTTTGGCTCTGACTCCCCCATAGCTTCTCTAAGCGCCGGGTACACGTGCTGCTCTGCGTATTGAGATAGGTCCATGGCTGTTTTTATCTCGCCTCGGTCGTAAACATCCCCTATTAACTTTAGTTGGTCCGCGACTAGCGAGTCGGCATTAACTGATTTATCTGAAGTTTGCCCATTAGCCGCCGCAAACAAAGCGTAAATATTTTGCGTCTTCCCGCCCACAATTGTATACATTCTTTCTTTTACAGATTTCATAGTTGGCGATTTAAAAAACTCGTTCTCCTGTTGTTTTATTAGGTTCATAAGATTAGTAACATCCCCCGCGCTTAGCCCGGCAGGGTACTCGCCTTTCAAAATATCTTTTTTTATATTAGGCCCTTCGCCGTCGTAAATCTGAATTGTCAAGTCTTGTAACAGCAATGGGTCGGTTTTAGTTGTTTTGTTTTGTAGGTCCCGGATAAACCCCCTCAAATTTTCTCTTTTCTGATACGTCGCACCAGTTGCCACCAACGCCTCTGCTACCGCTCCGTAAGCTGAGTCCTCTGGGTTAAGGCCTACTAACTGCTCCCCTAATGCTAGTTGTTTCTCTTCCAATTTTTCCTTTTGTTGTTTTTCCTCATAATTCTCAGCTTGTAATTGCGTGTTATACGCTTGTTTAACTCTCTCAGCGGCTTTTAGTTTTACTTCGTTCGGTAAGTTATCAAGCGCTTCTACTCCTGTAGTGCCGGTTTGTACTGCGGCCATAAAACCAATCATGTTGTTTTGCCCAATCGCATAGGAGGTAAGCTGAGAAACTTGAATGCTCTGAATTTCCGCCGCGTGCTCCACCGCATACTTCTGATCAAGTAGCTGAAGCTGTTCTGGGGTTTGGTAGCCCTTCCGTAGCGCTTCACTCTGCAGCCGCCGTTCGCTACTATCTGCGAGATTGGCGAAAAAAATTTCTGATAGCGTCTGCCCCTCGGGGGTAGATATGTCTACATTCTTTAAGTTTTCAATAATCTGATCGTGGGACCCTTGGTTGGCTTTTTGTTGGTCCAGTTGTAAGTTTTTACTAAAAGAAGATCGGGACTTCGCCAACAAAGTATTATTAAGCGCGCTACCCATAACACCTAACTGCTCTTTGTACTGCTCCGGCGCGTTCGTTTGGGTCGTTTCTATGTACGCCACCCCCAATTTATTTGCGGTGTCTGGGTTGGGGTTTTGGTCATATATTCGTGAAAGATTAGCCGTTAGATCAGAACTGGCCCCCGCATAGTATATGTCGTCCGTTGCTTGTTTGGCTATTATATTCTGCCGCTGAAACTCAACAAGCGTTGAGCTAGCCAACCCTAAAACCCGTTGCTTAGATTGTTCCGCACTAATAATCCCCGTTGGCGAAGCCAAAGGTGCGCGCACCGGCGCTGCGCGTAAAGACACAGTTTGCCCTTGGTATCGGGGCGTACGGGAGCCTAAGCTCACCGGCCCATACTCCGCATACTGTAATAAGACGTTAAGCCCGACAACGGAGCGCCCAATAGCCCACTAGTCCTGGCCGCCCCCGCAGCGTACCCGGCTTGTTTAGCTTGTGCCTTTTGTTGTGCAATTCCCGTACGTAAACCTAACTCGCGCGTAGACGTAAATAAACTACCAAGCCGATCAGCCCTTGCGACTTTCCCAGCGTCCGCCGTTTGAATAGCCTCGAACGACCGACCATAGGCGCCTGATGCCCCAAACGCCGCTGCTTGTGCTGACATAACCTCGCGTAACTGTTGCTGACGTTGCAATTCATCCTCAGCCGCTTGTGCTTTTTCCGCCTGTAACTGTAACCCTAACTGTTTAGCTTGAAGCTCTGATTGTTTTTTTTGAAAATCCGCCGCGCCTGCTTGGGCTTGTGACTGACTATACGCCGAATACGCGGCCACTACTGCCATAATTGCTACAAAAGGAACTGCCATAATTACTCCTATTTTACCTCAACCAAGGTGCCTAACACAATAAACTCTAACGGTTCTGTTTGAGTTATAGTAATTGTGGGCTCCTTGCCGACTCCATTCAAATACACTTTTTTATACCCAGTAAACGTTTTTATAGGGGAATCTAAGAAATCCCCAAACTGACGAAACGCTGGCTTATACGTGTTCTTACCAAAACGCACTTCAATATTTCTCGATTGATCTAATCGAATCTGGGCACTAACTAGCCGTCGAAACTGCCCAGCCATTGAATACCCTCCCAAGTCAACGTCGATCGGTAGCGTCTCAATACTTGCTGAAAAGTTTAAACCAGCTTCGATATTTAGAACGGCTTGTGAACTTGTGAACCCACCCCCCGACACAACCACGTCTTGTAATATATAATCGTCTCCACGCACTTTGACTGTCTCGCCGTTTAAATGGCCGTACCCAGTCCAAGTATCTGTAGCCGATGCGCTCGTTGCCAACGTAGAAGCGTCCATATAGGCGTTTTCATTAAGTTTCTCGATTGACCGTACGGAGCTTCCGCTAATGGTCCGTTTTACTACAACATAAACGGTATCTGCTACAACTGCAATGTCTTCAAACTCCCCTTCGGTTGTAAACGAACTCCATGCTGCTAGCCCAACCGAGCGTAAGGCGCTAAACACTGCCAGTGTCCCGTCTGAGTTTAATAGATATAAAAAATCCGCAGGCACTGTATCGGTGGCTTTCCTAACCACCAACCGCCGAGAAGCCTTAATAAGGTGTGCGCTGTATAGCGAAACATTTGAAGCGTTATAACTTTTCTCAACGTCATTGTATAGAAACTCCCGAACCACGCGGCCTTTGTGCTGAACGAATATCGTAGCGCCGTCTACTGAGACTGGGGTAATTGCGCTGCTGCCGTGACGCGTAGCTTGAAGCACCGACACATTCTCCGGCGTGATCGGTTCTGTATCCCTGTTTGGTATATAGTATTCGCTTGCTGACGTAAAAATCTGAAACGTCCGCCCCGGATAAATCCTCTGGATAGCATTAAGCCCGTCGCTGTCTATCGTAATATCAATCGCATCTGCCGCGCTACCGCTGGCTACATCAAAATCAAAAAAATAGTTAACTTTTGACGCCCATACTGTTTGTGGGCGCGATTTGCTCCCGCCAAACCACAAACGTGTTTGATAGAAAGTTACGCTAGTCGGCCATCCTCGGGTAGCGCTCCATACAGGCTCGTACCCTGTTTCATACTCCCAATCGCCAGCGTCTATAGTTAACGCGGGGAAATCCACTTGCACGTCGCCAGTGATAATTTTTGCGCTGGTGTACCCAGTGATAAATAAGATACCCCCTTTTTTACCAATGATAAACTGCCCCACACTCGCCGCTGAGAATATATTCTGAGTTGCGGTCGCCGTAACGTCCCTGCCCGTGGGGGAGGAAAGCGTTAAGTGATTACTTGCAGGTTCTGTAACCGTAACGCCACTAAACGCATGAGCAGGGATTGAGTCAAAAGTAATATAGGCCGCTGTCCAGGCTGTATGCGCCGTTCTTTGAATTTTGATCGGTTGAACATCCGGGTGGACTAACAGTAACGTATCCGCCGATTGAGTAACGTCCATGTCTTGTATTTGATCTAAGGTTAAGGTTGAGATAGGCGAGCTAGTAACTGTGGCCTGTACTACGTCATCTTTATAGACTTTGAACTCGCCCGCCGTAAACACGAGTAGATACGTTTGAATGTTGTTAAATTCAAAGTTAACTAATCGCGCCTCCTGGTTGCTGGTTGTAGCCCCAATATGCTCTAGCCCCTCTCTACGAAAAGCATACCCTTCTGGGCTTACATATACGTTTTTTAACTGAGTAGCCGAGTCGGCGTACCGCTCTCGCCGAATATCCATTATTGCCGTTCGGTTAATCTCGCCCCCCAAAAAAGAACGCTGCGCCGCAATCAGTTTAGTTTTTTTAGCCATTACCCTCTAACCGCAAGGTAGCTTTTAGTATGGGGTGCCGTTGTCGTACCCCCCGAGTTTTGAGAATCAATTACCCGCGCGAGGCGCAATTGATTCTCAAGCAAACGATCATAAACCCTGGCCTTTTCCGAGTCCTCTAACACCGCGGTGGCAAGTAGCCGAGCAAGGTCAAACTCAAGCGCACGTACAAAGTAGGCAGGCATTCTATGCTCCGGGGGAGAAAAAGCGTACGTAATTTTTAACTCATTTACGTTACTGTAGATTTTGTCTTCGAAAATCCTATAATCAGGCGCTGCTGGAAAGCGATCAATAAGCCGCAAGTAATCCGCCGGTAACTGGAATGCCGCAGTAAAGCCAAATAAAGGAACTGCCGCTAATTTATTTAGCTCTACTTGATTTACAGCAAACCGCCAAGGGTGGCTTTGAAGTAGCCCACCCTTGGTTGTCTCATACACAGCTTTACAGATTTTTGCTTCACGCGTTGCGTCTGAAAACGTACTGATTTCGTCCGCTCCAATTAGCAACAGCGCGGTAGTGCAAATGTCGACGTCTGTAAGCGCCATGCTGAGACCTAGTCTGAGTCGGTTGCCGTTACAACCAAACCGTTAGTGACGTCCACGACGCCGCCAGTGTTACTATTTACATAGTTGATAGTAATGGCTGGCGTTCCGCCGGTCGAAGATATAACGAAAATAATATCGTTTACCTTGACGTCAACAGACAACTCATTAAAGTAACCTACGCCGTCGATAGTACCAATAGCGTCGGCTGAACTGTATATAAATATGTCGGGTGTTTCTTGCCCAGATTGGGAAACTGCTTTAAATGAATTAATATCAAATGCCATCTATTTATCCTCTTTATCTTTACGATTCATCTGTGGTGATTTTTACAACACCGGTTGGGTCAATAACTACCGCTTCGGAAGAGAAAGCAACGACGATCACTGTCGATACGCTTGAGACTAAGAAATCCGTAAACATCATAAAGTCTTTTCCAATAGCGTAGCCAACAGCGTCTTTCTGATACGCAAAGTTTGTCCGGTCGTTAGTCGCCAAAGGCAACCCGCCTTCTTGTCCGTTAGCTCCGATAAATTTGAAATCGAACCCGTAGAAACTCCCAATACTGCCGTTTACTAACGGTTTAATTGAGTTAGTGTCAATGCTTTTTACGTCGGTTTCGTTTGTTAAATGATGCTTACCACTAACGGAAGCTACAATAGTCCGGTTCTCGTCTGGGACTCCTACGTTGTCTAGTAAAAATGAGCTTTTAGAAATCATTTTAACGTTTAGGTTGTCGTTTGATCCGCTTTCGTTTTTTGGAACCGAGTTAGCCGCCGGTAAACTGGCTGCAGTTAAAGCATCAATAATAATCTGATCCTCTTTTCGTCGGCACGCGGCTAGCATACCTGGCTTTAAAGCAGCCAATGCGTCATAGTTAACCTCGCCTTGGAGGAACATATCTGTATCAACCCGGGCAGTGTATCGCTCGGTAGTAACAGTAACCTTAGTTGCTGCAGGGTTACTAGATATAATCTCACTACCAACCGAATGTTTCGTTGCCCGAATAGATCCGTAAATCGGAAATTGGTGCTGGTTTCCGGGTATGTTTTTTACTCGAACAGTAGGGCGTAATTTTCCACCGGCTTCAATAAATTCGTCGTGAACCTCTGATTCAAACGATTTAAACTCTAAAGTGTTTAATATACTTTGGGACATAAGTTTAACCTCAATTCTTAACAATCATTACAATAGTCGAATTGGGTTATCGCTACTTAGCGGGCCTCATCTGCCGTTTATAGTTCGAGTCAACTTTGTTTTTTTGCGGGCTTTAAAAAAGGTTACCGTAAAAAACTATAGGTAGTATACTTTATTTTACTCTAGTTGTCAAGGGATACGCCCGCAGCTCGGAACGCTTTACGTTGTAAACCAAGGTAATGGTTTCGCTTTCCTTCATCCGCGTCAAACAAGTGGCCGTGTTCTTTTCTATACGTTGACGCTTCGTCTTTAAGTTCTTGGGTAGATTTTCCCGGTGCCGGGGTTGTATTAGTTGGTATAGTTAGCTTTTCTGATACAAGCGCACGGTGTAAAAAATCTAACGACTCTCCAGTAGTAGCTAATTTGTCCAATAGCTGTTGGTCCTGTTCACTTAATCCAGCTTTATATTGATTTAACTCACCTAGTACTTTCTCTTTTCGGTGTCCTAGTTTTGCCAGCTCGTCCTCTGGTTTTGGTTTAGCCGCTTCAATAGACTCTAAATAGCTCTCTAACACCCCTGTTGCTTGCTCGTTAGTTAAATTGTTCTTTTTAAAAACTTCGCCGAGCTGTTCAATATCTATCTGATCCTCTAACGCTTTGTACTTTTCAAAATCCCCTCCCTCCCCAAACTTAAACTCGTAAGCGTCCGGTACTTTGTACTTCTCTTCATACTCTTTAATAGACTCCCTAAGCTCACCCACGTGCTTGCTTTGGCTCTTATACCCTTTTTCTAAATCCCCAGCAGTTTTATATTTCCCACCAAGCAACTCTTCAGTTGAAGTATCTGGTGTTAACTCTGAAACTTCTGAAGTTTCAATACCTTCTGTTTGTGGCTCTGTAGTTTCGGTTGGTTGGGTCTCAAGTAATGACATTAATTAGCCTCCTTAGCTTTTTTAGTAAGATCCTCAGTTAGTCTTAAGATTTGCCTGATCACACTGTTTTGCCCCTCTCGTTGTGCCGCCACCATTAGGGTGTTCCCGCTATCGGGGTGAACCATCTGTATTACCGGCTTTTTAACTGTCTTGTCTTCTAGTATGCTTAATACCGCCTTTCCCTCCGGCGTACTAAAAAGCCTAATTATTGCGCGTTTTTCGTCTTCTAGAAGCGGTAACTGTATCATTGCTGCCCCATAGCCTCTGGCGACGCTAACTGCTGTTGCGCTAACCCCAGCATGTTTTGTTGTATTTGCGCTGATTGCTCCTCCGTTGGCACGACTCCTTCCGGCAAATTTAAGTGCTGTGCTATTTTTCTAGCATATTCCGCTGTGTTTAACACCGTATCCAGCATTTCCGGGCCTTTTATCTCCATCATGTGGCGCGCATAGCGCATTAAATTTAAAATTTCCTCTTCTTCCTGTAGGGTTGCTAAGGGTGAAAGGCTTTGTACGTCTAACTCTAGCCCGTTAACTCGTAAACCGCTAAGGTCAACTAGCGGGGACCCGTCGGGGTACATTACTTTTTCTAGTGTTTTTAACGACACGTCAATACTTTTAGCCACCAACTCCCTAAACAACCGCCCAAAAGAAGAACCTGAACGGTTGGCGTACTCTTGTTGTCGGATTGTTTGTTCTGTGGCCGTCTTTACTGGAGCATCAATCGGCCCTAATGGGTCGGTGAATAACATCTCATTAATGTTTTTTCGCAATTCCTCAACAATGATTCGGTTCTGGTTAGAATACGGCGGTGGATCTAAGTATTTAATTTTAGGCCCGCCCATATCCCAATGGACCGGCAGTGCAATACTGGGTTCTAGTTTCATATTCTCTAGGCTCATAATGCCATCGTCGCCAACTAAAAGCGGCGGCTGACAAGTCATAGCTGCGGCGGTTAAATCCGATTGGATTGACTTGTTTAACGTTTTAATATCCGGTAGCGCATACAACAAAGGCCCCCGCCCGTACCATTCGCCGGAAATTACGGACCAACGGAATACAACCCACGGTAAAAACTCCTCTTCACGTTCTACAAGTAAATGGTGTCCCTTTGTCGTGACAATACAGTATTTAAACCCCATTGCTTTCTCGGTACGCAGTTTTCCCTCTACGCGATACTGGATAGTAATCTCTTCAGGAAACATACCCTCAATAACTTCGCACTCCTGCATAGGCTTATCTGCGTATTGCTCTTTCATCTCTGCCGGTATCTTTGCATCTGGCCACGTTGTTATTAGGTTACGGTACTGCATCCGTAGCTTTCTGAAAACCGTATCAACTGCCCCGTCCGCGCCTGTGGCAATATATAACTGACTTATGGGCACCGACTCAACAAACAGCGGTTGCTTTAGTGTGCCTGGTCGAATTAATAAAGCGCCGGTTCCAGCAGCCAAGTCATATAAAGATTCCGCTACGGCTTGATCGTAATACGACGCGTGCAAGCATTTAAACAACGTGTCTTCTATTTTCTCTAATTTTTTTGATAAATCACTATCCCCCTCCTCTTGTAAAAACAACCCCGGCTTAAGCCTAGCCCATTTTTTCATCGGCGGCACTAATACGTTTTGTATGTTCGATACAAATTTCTGCGTGCCATTTACCGCCGTGGAGTCAACTACCAGTTGAGCATTGTTGTTTTTGGCGCCTTTAGTCGGCTCGTCAAACAACTGTCGTTGGGGCATACAATACTCGTACACTTCTTTGTACGTAGTCTCCCATTGTTGCCTTCGCTCCTCTAATGTCTTAAACGTTTGTAGGAATTTTTCTTTAAGCTCCATAAATGCCTCGCTCAGAAGTAGCCAATAGTGAAGTGCGGCCCACATTCCCTCGCCTAAAAGCTAGTAGTTTCTGCGTGTTTTCCAGGGCGATCTTTTCTTTTTGCGCTTGGCTCTCGCGTTCTTGTTTTTTTAATTGGTTTTCTTGCATAGCAAGCTGTTTTTCTTGCACGCTGTTGTCTATTTCTGGTTTTCCACCGGTCATTTGTATCCTCCATTTAACACTAACCATCGGTATAATTGGTAGGGAGTTATCGCATAGTTTGATATTCCTAACGCCATTTTTACTATACTAACACACCCCGGTACTACATTACCAATATGAAAACCCGAAACGCACTTTGTTTCGTCCGTTTCGTATTTGACTACTAAAAACTTCGGGTGCGTAAAGTAACATTTAACCACCTCGTCCGCTGTTTGGTTATCATAGATTTTAGTGTTAATATTAAACCCCGTATAGTCTATCTGCACAGTGTGTGGGTGTACTGTCCTCAGCGCAAACACGTGTTGTAGATTATGGTGTAATACTTTTTTTAAAAACCGCATGGTTGGGTGCTTCGTTGGTGAAATTCTTCGAAACACAACATACCACACGGTTGTTTTCATTTTGTCCTTGTCCTAAAAAAGTTTAAAGCCCGGTAACACTTTGGGCTTTTGCATCCGACCGTCTCTACCTAACATGCTTTTATGCTCCCCACCGCCAAGTAAAGCATACTGCAACGCATCGTGTGGGTGGCTAAACCTATTCTTATCAGGCTCTAGCTTATACTTCGCCTCGCCACCAACGTTTAACCGCTTATAGTGGTACCCGCCATTAAAACCTCGACGAATCATAGGGGCCTTTTTACGGCTTATCAAGATACCTGGTAATCCATTGCTTGAGCGCAACAGTGGCGACAATACCGCTTCCCTGCGAACCTCAAATTTATTTGACGGCGCCGGGCGAATATATAACTTTTCTGTTTTAAACAGATCAAACGCTGTAATACCTTGCTGATCCCTAAAACCTCCAGACGGATCACCCCAAAACTCAATTTGAGATTGACTGTACTCTTTGGTTACGTATTTATTTATATTGCGGGCAAAATCTTGTATCGGCCAGGTTTCCCCATCTGGCGTTAAATACTCGTCAATAATACGCCAACGCCCAAAAGCGTCTTTTTGCGCGAATACCGCCGACGGTGTGAGCCCAAAATCAACCCCAACAATAAGCGGGAGTCGTTGGTCATACTTAACGTCCGCACTAGAATGCGTGGCGTCCACATAATTGTCGCCATATACCGGCTTTCCTTCCTGTATAAACCCATAATCGCCATGCACATACACGTCAATCCACTCTTGGGGCTTCCCGTGTTCCATCTTTTCATAGTAGCCCGCCGGTAAATTTTCTACATTTTCCGCCCCTAAAAATACCGGTACTTGTTTTGCCCCACAAAACGAACAATCCCCCACAATAACCGCATCCGGCCACCGGTGTCCCGACCACCCCTTAGGGTTCTTACTGCCGCACGTCTCGCATCCCTCCTCTTGCGCCTTCCCCGACGGTTGGTTTAAAAACCGATACCTCTCATCTGGGGTCTCTTCCGCTAACTTATACCACCAGTTGGTATCATCCGGTGGGTTAGTATCTGCTATGATTCCGCTTCGGGTGGGCCATGCTATTCCTAATTGTGTCATTTTCTTTTCAAACCCGTATTCCCACGCCGCCTTCACGTCATCTGGTCCTTGCGCTAAGAACTTATCAAAAGATTTTCCTAGCTTCTCTCTCGCAAGGTCAAACAAATTCCGTAACGCTGCCGATAAATACGCAACTTCTGTCTCAACGATATAGTCCGCCAAGGCCTCCCCCTGCGCCAATAGCACAGCATCTGGCATATTTTTTTTCGACGGATACCTCCCTACACGCCCTGTTGCCCCATTTAAAATGTCCCGATTCGTATACCGAGCTTCATTAAACCAAAGCATCGTAGTCTCTAACGACAATAATTTTGATAAATCTTCCGGGCGGTCTAAAGCTAAAAATATAACTTCGGCTTCGATATCGTCTAACTCAATATGATGCGAAATAGGGGGCTTTCTGTTCACCCTACCAAACACCTCTTCAGGGAACCAGTCCAGCCAAGTCTTTAACGTTGTGGTTTCCAGCTCCGGGGCCGTATTTCTCACCACAACATGGCGCGTCCGACGCTTCCCATTCTTCGATGGTTTTTGCAAACTCATGTTAGTAAACAACTCAAAACACATCCCTACAGACTTTCCCGAGCCAATCGGGCCTTTCACGCCTCGGTAAAAAGCATCCGAATTATGAAACTTTGAAAGCGTTGGGGTTGCCTTATAATTTAGCTCAAATTTCACTTTTCCTCAGAAATATTTTCGCTGTTAAGGTCCGCTTTTTTTGCTCGTTGGCGTTTAGGCGTTGCACTCTTTGCCCGATACTCTTCAACAGCATACTCATTTAAATTATCCCACGCGTAGATTATCGATAACGGTTTGGGCTGGCCGCATACGTCACAAGCCCCCAATGTTAACGCCGACTTAAAATAAAGGGGACTCAAAACTCCCCCGTTACTTACGGCGCAATCAATACAAATATGCTCAATGTTAGACATCTATTATCTCTCCTTGTTGTTGTGTTACAGCTCCTAAATCAATATTAATATTTATCTGTGTTTTATCTCCTGTTGTGTCTGCGCCGCCATGGCCTGTAAACTTCATCTTATTACTCACCATGCTGGCCAAAGCTCCCGACACCCTAGAATCCCCTTCGTCAAACCGATCCTTAAACGCTTGTAACACTTCCTCAAACTGACCAGCCGCAATCGTAGAGTCTAACATAACCGCCTTGACATACGTCTTGTGAATACTAACCACGACTTCTTCAATCTGGGGCTTCTTTAACCAAGTTGCCGCCACACGCCGATCAACTCCTGCGGCTTTTGCCGCTTTGTCTGGGTCCAAAGTCTTTTTGTACTCTTCCAAAAAAGCAATTTGAGCCATTGTATAGGCGTAATGCTCCGGTATTTGTATCGGGTCGTCCTTAGTAGCCACCATCTCCACTGGGGGTGTGCCTTTGTCTGCTTCCTTAAATTTTTTCTTCACTCTATCCATAACGCCTTTATCAATCCGTTTATTACATTTTTTCACTTTTTAGTTATGGTAGCAGCGGTTCGGGTGTTTTAGCTTCATTTTGTGAGAGAAAAGATTTGATTTATTAGAGGGTTTAAGAATTTAGGCTTAGCAGTAGCGGAATACTGACCTAAAAACGTGTCTAACTACTACCATAACAAAAACCAGAATACCACGTTGCTTCGGTATTGTCAATCTAGTATCAACGTCAACTACTATTTAATCCTTTTTAAACCTTACTTCGTTTTTGAAGCGGTTAAAAAATTCAGAGGCTCTTTAGATAACGCTATAGCGAAAGCGCACTCGGCGGGTACCCCCCCAAATTTTCACCCCCCGGGGGCCTTTTTTAGCTAAAAAGTATGTCGCATAACCTATATTATGTAACAACTTCAACGATATCGGTAGTTGCGCCGCTACTATGAGCAGCCAAGGCCTCACGGCTAGGGTAGACGTCTTTCAACCGCTTTAAACGATCAAAAAGCCTACACAACCACAATTTGTACCCATTTTGATAGTTTAACACTGGCTGGCTATAGGTAGCAAGGGCCAAAGTCTATATGTTGCGTATTAAGGCTAATACGCCCCTTAATTAGGCGGCATATAACAATTCATGCTACACTGAGCTCATGGCTGAATATAGATACCTAATACGAATTAACTATAAAAACGCTGATCGCGTCCAAATTTGGAAGCCGGCACGCTCAGCGGCCGCAGCCATGGTTAAAGCCATTGAAGCGTCCAAAGCCAAGATCAGCCATGTCACTAATGTTTGTTTAGTCGGGGAACCTGTGCCAGTGTGCAAAAAGCGGCGGCGGCGTTTAGAAATTCAACAGTTCCCTGAACGGGCCAAGCGTACACCGCGGCCAAAGCAACCAAGCGTGTTTGACATTTAGTACCCAGCAAAAAACAAAGCTACTACACATAATAAGTAGTATAATATATATAATATATAAATATATAATATATATTATACTACTGGTATACGTTACTGTAAGTTTTTGAAAGTGTTTTTAGTAGTTAGTTTATGTTGGTTTTACAATGGTTTTAGTATTTAGGGGTTTTAGGCCTTTTTTGGCATACAGCACGGTTTACGCTCAAACGTGTACATCAAGAATTTTAAATATATATTTAACGTATTGGAAATATATATAAGGTTACGCCTAGCTTTATATATATTTTTTAAAAAAGAAAGTATGCTTTTAGGTGTAAAACGATATATATATATATATGTAGGGCTTATATATCCATAATACTTGTAATACACCTTTGAGCGTAAAACGATACATCATGAAATTTCGATTAGACAAACTGATTGGTGGTTGGTATGCTTGGTTTTGTTGAGAGTTTTAGCGGTTTTAAAAGGAGTTAGAGAAAATGATTAATGAAAAAAGCACAAAAGGAGAAGTTTTAGACGCCGTGCAATTGGAGGGGTATGTACTGAAGTATGCTAGTAAGGAATTAAGGGGCGATCGTGAGGTGGTGTTGGAAGCCGTGAAGCGAAACGGCTGGGCGTTGTGTTGGGCAAGTGCAGCCCTAAAGGCTGATCGGGCTATTGTACTGGCAGCTGTCACTCAAAATGGCTGCGTTGTGAGATTTGTGCATGAGTCATTAAAGAATGATCGTGAGGTAGTCCGGGCAGCGTTGAAGAATAATGGGGATGCACTGCTGTATGAAGTTTCACAACAAAAATAGTATTAAATAAAAAAGGAGTTAGAGAAAATGAATGTACAAGTAGAAAACATGGTTAGTCGGAAGGGCAATGTTGTCCCTAATCAATTTAAGGTTTTTACCAAGAATGCGGTTTTGTTCCAATCATATAGCCGCGTCATCGTAAAAAAAAGATTAAAGGACGGGCAAATTTACCTTGATAAGCAATACTGGGATTATAGCCGCACCACTGGCGAATACAGACGCCGATTTTTAGGTGAGGGCATCGCTACGACAAGACAGAAGATTGAAGCTGGCGAATATAAATTAGTTAACCTAAATAAATAGGAGTAAATAAAAATGAGTAACAGTTTTGATGCCCAAGCTAAAAAGTTTACGGATTTAACGGACACGACTATACATAACGTGTGGATTGATCACGATTACCATTTTCAAGATGATACCCAAACTCGGGATATCTATTACGTCAAATTGACAAGTAAAGGACGCGGTTGCATGAAATCATATTCCTTTAAATTTGGCCAAAGTGTAAGGGATAGTTCTACTAATCCACAACGGCGGGTACGTCCGACAGATTATGATATTTTTTGTTGTCTTTCTGCAACGGACCCCGGAACCTTTGAAGATTGGTGTTCCGGTTGCGGTTATGATACGGACTCGATCAAAGCTTTTGAGCTTTATAGAGGGGTTTGTAAAGAATTTGAAGGCTTGAACCGGCTTTACAATGACGCTGAGTTAGCGATGCTAAGTGAGATTTGTTAGTGATAAAAGTATCTAAAATCAATGGTTTTGTATGGCTTAAAGTCTTTAATGAAAATGGGTTGCTTTATAGTGACGGCCATTTCCAATCCATTGGTGAAGCAATGGCCGCCGCTGCGTATTATTTAAATTAGAAAAAAAGGAAT